>Ga0172382_10002423_pt1 | contig 31250 bp, 22 predicted proteins | sample Leawel138RmetaG_FD_122245 | JGI IMG/M metagenome (GOLD analysis project Ga0172382, IMG submission 122245) | Leachate microbial communities from a municipal landfill in Southern Ontario, Canada - Leachate well 138R metaG | ecosystem: Engineered > Solid waste > Landfill > Unclassified | place...
AGGTCGCCGTGATCAGCACCACGAAAACCGCCATTATTGATGTCTGAAGTGTTCGTCTCATCGTTCTTTCCTCCTCCGGGGTTTTTTCTTTGACTTTTATTAATGAAAAATCCGTGCCAAAGAAGCGAAGAACTGTATTATTTTCAGAAGCTATTAATATACCTTGATAATATCAAAACGGCACACCCCGGACAGAAATCCGCATCTCTCTCTTGCACCCCATGAATTCAATGAAATGTTTAAATATGGTTTAACGAAATATCAAATTAAACAGGGATTATTTGCTTATTTTCTCAAAAGAGAACTCTGGTCTCTAAAGTTTGGAAAATCAATAAGCTCTCGCATCAATTACCTGGAAGCTTTTTCAGAGGGAGTCGATAAATGTTTTTTAAAAAAAATCAATTGATCGTGCAGGCTTTCCTCAAAATTTTCCCCCTCGTAAATGTCAAAATGCCCTATCGGATAATGTTTCACTTCTGCGAAATGTCCTAGTGACGCCGCAGTTTTTTCTGCAGCTTCGCCTGGAGTAATATTGTCGAAATTGCAAATCTGGAGAAGTACGGGACACCTTACGCCTGGCGCCTCTTTAATCGGCCTGTATTTATCGGCTCGCACAATTATTCGTGCACAGGCTTCATTTATAAAATCAACGGGGGCTTGCATACGGAATGCCTCATATGCCCCTTCGGAAGTCAGAAGTGCAAGATCACCCGGTTTCCCAACAATCGGCATTTTATGAGGAGACAGCCGCATCCAGGATCTTACAAGGTCCCGCTGTCCGTGCACTATCATTCGAAAGGCACCACCAATTCCGAGCTTTCTGAAGGTCAGTTCCGCCGATGCACGGCCGTCTACACCGGGGCACTGAGCTATCGCACAGGCAATTCCGTGATCACTTGCCGCTTTCACAATTACATGTCCTCCGCTTAAAGATGTACCCCACAATGCAATCCGGGAGGAATCAATTCGTTCGAGACTGCGGGCATATTCAATTGCCGCAGACCAGTCTTCCAATTGAGACGGGATCCAGATCAGTTGCCTCGGTGTCCCTTCGCTTCCTCCGAAATAGCGGTAGTCGAATACCAGTACGGCAAATCCTTCTTCCCTGAACCGGGACGCATATCTCCCAAGTCCCATGCGTTTAGTGCCGCCGAATCCATGACCCATTACTATGCAAGGCACCGTGCCTGATATGTCGGAAGGCACATAAAGCCATGCTTCAAGGTGTACCCCTTTGACCGGTATGAGTACTGTTTCTCTTTCGGATTCCGCACGCCGGTCTTTTACAGGTTGCCTGTCCTCATCCGATATCGAAAGTGAAGGCACCTTCATCCACGGAATCACAGCCACAATAAGAAGATAGATGATACAAACCGCCACGATGAAGCCCAGGATCATAAAAAAAAGCACACCGATTCCCATGGTTAACCTCCTGTTATTTACGTTCGAGTAAATGGTTGTTTTTAACTATCATCATCCGTAATCGATTTGAGCAAGTACGCACGCTTCTCACTTTATTCATTCTCACGCGGAATGATTAACGAAAAAACAGAGCCCTTTCCAGGTTCACTTTGTATTTCGAACTTTCCGCCCATAAGAACCATTCTTTCCCGAATGCTGAGAAGCCCGAAGCCTTCATGATTTGGTCTCTTCCATATTGAAACCGAATCAAATCCTTTTCCCCTGTCACTCACCACGATCCGGATGCATCCGGTTTCATCTTTGTCCATGCGTACCTTCACCGCATTCACTCCGGCATGTTTGGCGGCATTGAAAAGCAATTCTCTTACTGACTGGAATAGAAGCAGTTTATTATTTTTCTGCTTCGGCTCAAGACTGTAATCCATAGTAAGTTCCACTGCAAGGCCATGCATTTCACTCATCCACTTTCCAAGCCATTGCAATGCTTGAGATAAACTCCCTGTTTTCAGTACCTGAGGCGACAATTCGGCGGTAAGGGAACGTGAAATCTTAATTGACTGCTGTATGTTATCGAGGACATGATCAAGGTTCTTCTTATACTCCCCCACGCCACTGTTCATTACAACTTCTGCGTGCACCTTGGCTGCAACAAGCCACTGCTGCAGTTCATCGTGAAGAATAGCTGAAAGACGGCTACGCTCGCGCTCTTCTGCAAGCGTGAGTTCCGAGGCAAGGCGGGCAAGCTGATCGGCTCTGCGTTTCAATTCAGCAGTGCGGTCCTGAACCCGCGCTTCAAGTTCATTCCGAGATTCTTCAAGATCGCTGATAAGCCTTATCCTCTCCATTGCAGTTGCCACCTGATCGGCAATTGTCTTCATAACGGCAAGATCACCGGCAGAAAAAGAATTTCGCGTCTTCGTGCCGAATGAAAGAGTCCCGATAACCTTTGCCTGCACAATTAGGGGATGGCATGCATATGCTTTTATTCCGTAAGATTTCACGAGCCCGGTTCTTGCATCAGTTGTTGTGTCAATTTTTTCGGCTATAATTCTCTTTCCGTCTCTTGCAACACATCCGCACACTGCAGCACCTAAATCCAGCCACTCTAAATCCGGAACTTCTTCTTCCGGCACTCCGGCACAGGCATTGAGGTGAAGCCTCTGGCTCTTTTCATCAACAAAATAATTGAAAAATGCCTGACAATCGAGATGCGCCATTACTTTCATACAGAGATCATCCACTATTTCCTGCGGATTTTTCGCAGCTAAAAGCCGGCCCGCTGTTTCCGTAAAGAGCTTGAATTGTGATTCACTCTTTTGCAATCGTATTCTGTCGCGCCTTTTTTCTGTGACGTCGCGGAAAACATACACTACTCCTCTCAACCCTCCTTCCGTATCAAGAATAGGTGCGGCATTGTCCTCTATCGGGATCATATCACCATGGCGAGTTGCTATGCATTTTTCACTCTCCGGTGTAATTATTGTTTTGCCAGCCAGCACCTGTTTGATGATAGTATCTGCGGGCATGCCTGTCTTTCCATCTATAATCCGTATTATGTCTTCGAACGCATGGCCTGAGGCTGCGCGATAATCCCATTTAGTAAGTATGGATGCCACTGAATTCATGTAATTGATGTGCCCGAAGAGATCAGTCGCCACTACGGCATCACCTATGCTTCCAAGCGTGACATCAAGCCACTCGCGCTGTTTCGATAACTCCCTGAAGAGAAGATCGTAGGGCTTAGCCAACCCGGTTTCAACGATTGCTTTATAGATGCAAAAAAATGAGAGGATTTTAAAAAAATGCCCCATCAAGTTGTAAAAACCGTAAACATCTGCATATAAGGTAAAGGACAGTTCCGATACAACGGTAAAAAAAATGGAAAAGAGCAGTAATCGAAGTACCTTTGTATCGAAATGTTCTCTGAGATAAAAAATGACAGCTCCTGATGCGAAAAAAATGAGTGCAATAATGTATTCACTTATTCTTTTAAAAAACGTCAGTCCTCCCGCTCTTTCTACATAACAATCCGGAAAAATCCCCCAATACAAAATAGAGCATAGAAGAAGAACGGTGATGAACCCGTACCCTCCTGCGGTCACGCCCGGATGAATCCGGCGGCGTATCATGCAGGGGGCTAAAAGAAGTGTTATTCCTTCAAGGTATCTTGCTGCAATCCAGAGTTGCGTCGCTTCGTTTGTACCGTATTGCGCAAAAATATTCATACCCTTGTATGCAAATGTATGTACGAGGTCAACGGCACCAACAAAGAGGTAGGCGATCCCGATAAATAAAAAATAGTGATTACTTAAGTAGTGCCTGCAATTCCAGGCTACCATAAATACTGCACAGGCGATTGCGACCGAAAAAAATTCGGCTATGCTGTGAAAAAGAAGATAATTGTATACACTCGCTATATAAAGTCCTGCTGCTACAGCCGCTGCCGCTATAACTGAAAACAATATTTTCATTTTTACTCATCTATGAGGGAATGTCTTCTGCCTTATCCCACTACATTAAAGCAGATGAACTGTCTGCTTCCGATTTCCCCGCGGGGATCGAAACTTTCACAATGACCTTTCCTTCATCATTTATTAATTAATCTATTATGGGTACCGGCAGACTTTGCATTATCGATTCGCAGACTGCCTGCAAAAAATCACACAATCATTTGGAATGAAGAAACGCCTGCAGGACCAGTTAAAAATGGAAGAATGGATTGAAATACATAACGCACGTTTTTTGCGGGAGTAGTACCATAAAAACTGCATAAGGCCAACCGGTTTTTCTCACCGGTTTTTTTACTCTCCCATATATTTTTTGAAGTACGGGTCTTGTATGTACAATGTTGCGCCTGCAATTTTCGCGAAGCACCCGTCCCGGCACGCTCTGAGCACACACGCGAGTGCTCCGGAACAGCTTTGCGAGACGGAGCATGACCACAGGTTTGAGCCGGGTAAAATCTCAAGCCGTAAATGGTCAAAATAGCACAATGCAGCTATTGAATTTCAGGACGAATGATCAAGTAAATCCCGTTATCCGTCTGAAATAAAAGCAATAACGGAGAAAATATTTGCCAGAATTACAGGATTGACCTATGTAAATCTTCTAATACGCACGTGAAGTGAAATAATCATTTACTTTCCGTTATATTGCCGGCGCCAGCCGGCATGAGGGGTTTTTTACGGAGCCGTCGCTATTTATTTAATGAACAACATTTCATAATATTTCGGCAGGGGCCACATATCATCAGCGACTATCTCTTCCAGAGCATCGGCCGCTCTCCTCACGTTACCTACCGCCGGGACAACATCATCTAAAAAGTATTTCGCCTGCACCGCAGCCGGGGAGGTATTCTTCCCGGCAATCGCATCTTCAAGTGCAGCGATGCTGTCCTGCAGCTCCTTAACCAGAATGGTTACCTTGTCAAGAGTGTTCGTATCGAATGTATAGCCGACAGCCTTCAGATCTGCGCACGTCCTGGCAAGCTCTCCCTGATATCGTATTGCTGCAGGAAAAATCACGGTTTTTCCAATTTTGGCGGTGAGATTCGCTTCGACATTGACTGAAAGGCAATACTGCTCGAAATACACTTCTTCGCGGCTTTGAAGTTCCGCCCTCGAAAGCACTTTATGCTTTTCAAACATTGATACGACATCATTATCTGTAAGTGCCGGCAGCGCATCGACTGCCGTTCTAAGATTCGGCAGACCTCTTTTTGCCGCTTCTTTCTGCCACATTTCCGTGTAGCCGTCTCCATTGAAAATCACGGCCCCATGTTTTTCCATTATTTCCTTTAATATTTTTCTAATTGCAGCATTGAAATTCTTCTGACTTCCCCGGGTTTCATTTTCTATGGCATCTGCGATATACTCGAGCGAATCCGCAAGAATTATGTTAAGAGCGGCAAGCGGTCCATTCACTGACTGATTGGAACCTACAGCCCTGAATTCAAATCGATTGCCCGTAAAAGCGAATGGGCTTGTCCTGTTTCTGTCTCCTGAGTCTCTGGGTATCGCGGGAAGTGTATCGACACCTACATTGATAATCCCGTTTTCCCTGGCTGATTTTCGCTCTTTGTTCACTATCCCATTGAAAATATTAGTCAGCTCTTCTCCTAAAAAAATTGATATGATAGCGGGTGGAGCCTCATTGGCCCCGAGGCGGTGATCGTTACCTGATGATGCAACAACGGCGCGCATAAGATGGGCATTCAAATGTACGGCACGGATCATCGCAGCACAAAAAACAAGAAATTGTGCGTTTTCATGGGGAGTTTGACCAGGATCGAAAAGATTCCCCTGAGACTGGTTGCCTATGGAGAAATTGAGATGCTTCCCGGAACCGTTAACGCCGGCAAAAGGTTTTTCGTGCAGAAGGCACGCGAAGCCGTTTCTTTCGGCAACTTTTTTGAGAATGGTCATGGTTAACTGCTGATGATCGGCTGCGAGATTTGCCGGTTCATAAAGGGGAGCAATTTCGAATTGGCCTGGTGCCACTTCATTGTGCCTTGTCCGTGAAGGAATTCCCAGTTTAAAAAGTTCCCGATCCACGTCCATCATGAAGCCCTGCACTCTGTCGTTAATAGCGCCGAAATAATGGTCATCTAATTCTTGACCCTTTGGAGAAGGGGCACCAAATAGCGATCTGCCCGCCAGTACAAGATCAGGCCGGTTATTATAAAACTTCCTGTCTATAAGAAAATATTCCTGCTCGCAGCCCGCAAAAGACATTACCATAGAAACAGTGTCATGACCGAAAAGCTTCAGAACCCGCCGCGCCTGTCTGTCGAGTGCCTGAATCGACCTGAGAAGCGGCGTCTTCTTGTCAAGAGCTTCGCCCGTCCATGCAATAAAAACAGTCGGTATACACAAGGTTGATCCATTATAATTTTCCATTATGTAGGCGGGACTTGTCACATCCCAGGCGGTATAGCCTCTGGCTTCAAACGTTGTTCTGATGCCCCCCGAAGGGAAACTGGAAGCATCCGGTTCTCCTTGAATCAGTGCCTTTCCCGTAAACTCGCTTATCGCTCCGCCTTCTCCGTCAGGCATGAGAAACGAATCATGCTTTTCCGCTGTAAGACCCGTGAGGGGATAAAATACATGGGTAAAGTGCGTTGCTCCTTTTGATATCGCCCAATCTTTCATTGCCGCGGCAACAACATCCGCAATGCCTTCATCAAGGGGCCTCCCTGTTTCCACTGTATCTTTCAATGAACCGAATACGGCTTTTGGAAGGCACGTTTTCATTATTTTCAAGCTGAAAACATTCGTTCCGAAAAGTTCTGTGGCGGGATCACCTAAAAAATCGAATTTCGGTTCCAGCTTACATGGTTCCGAAAGAGCTGTTACAGCATGTACTCGCACATTATTGCCGTTCATAGCATTTATGGTCTCCTCTTTTTTCTGTGGTGTACATAAACGAATCACACCTAAAAGTCCAGAAAGCAATTTATATGCCGACCAAAATATTTTTATGAATTGAGCAACGCGACAGGAAAGATGATTGCAAGTACCTTAAAATATATACGATATCCTTTATTGGCATTTTCCTCTCCGCCCGAAACCTTGTTTGTAATAGTTACAATATTGTTATAAATGAACTACGGTGATACATTTTGGCAGGAAAGAGAGGTATTTCTTCATAAGAAATAAAAAACTGCCGATTAGTTGACTATCTGCGAGATAATGGCTTTACATACTGAATTATCTTTTTTATATTCCTGTCGGCAGCTCTCCATATTCGTGGAAATCTGTGATCGATCCATTTGATAAGACGCCGGAAAAGAGGAATATCACGCGAAAGAAGGATAGCGCCTATGGCAACGAAAAGCCACCCCTGAAGAATCGGAAAGATAAATCCGGCAATCCCCAAAATGAGGAACATAACACCCAGGGCAATTCTTGATACGCGGTATATGAACTTTTTTTTACTAATTTCCATAGAATGAGGAGCAATCAGGTGAAGGCGGCGAGCCATAAAGAGCAGGAAATCAAAGTATTGCCATCATGAGATAGTCCGGCGACTGGCGGGGCGGAGATTCATCTCGACACCCACATCAATCTGAGGTCTGTAATCCTCAAGCACCGGAAAATGGTCAAGTCTTTTCGAGATTGCAGCATTGAGGAAAGAATCCACCCATTGATAAATATCGTTCTTCCGAAGCGAAGCCCTTAATTTTTTCATCCGCCATTTCTTTTCTTCATCAGGCATCATAAAGGCCTCGTAGATGGCATCAGCGGTTCGGTCCTGATCGAAGGGATTGACGAGCAGGCTCCACTTTTGCATCTGGGCGGCCGCACCGGCAAATTCGCTTAAAATCAGTACACTATTTTCTTCGATACTGCAGGCGCAGAATTCTTTTGCGATCAGGTTCATGCCATCTTTGAGAGGAGTGACCAGTCCAATTTCCGCTGCACGATAATAAGCCATCAACTCATTTCGTTCTACTGTTCTGAAGATATAATGCACAGGAACCCAGCCTGATTGCGTGAAGCGTCCGTTTATTTCACTGGTCAGTCTTTCGATTTCTTTCTTAAGATAATCATATTCCGAAATTTCTTTCCTGCTTGGAACCACGAGCTGCACCAGCACGACTTTTTCCCTCAGTTCCGGATATGTTTCAAGGGCATTCTGAAAAGCCTTCAGCCGCTCAGGAATTCCCTTCGTATAATCAAGACGATCAACACCTAAAATAATTTTGAATCCATGATAGTTGCCAAGTATTTCATTACATTTTTCTTCAACTTCAGCTGATGCTGCAGCTTCTGAAAATTCCCTGTAATCGATACTGATGGGAAAAGCGCCAACCCTGGTTCTATGGCTGTTCGCTCTCAAATTGACAAGTTGCCCCTTCCCCTCAAGGCGTGCATTTTGAATAAGCGCTTTCCCGCACTGGATGAAATTTCTGCGGTCTCTCAATGTCTGGAAACCTATAAGATCGTACGAAATAAGTGACTGCAGTATCTCCCATCGCCAGGGCAGCTTCATAAAAACATCCAATTGTGGAAATGGTGTATGCAGGAAAAATCCTATTTTCTGTACCACACCCAAATCCCGCAGTTCCTTGCCTACGTTGACCAGCTGGTAATCGTGAATCCAGACATAGTCGTTTTCTTCCAACTGAATAGCTATTTCCCTGGCGAATTTGCGATTTACTTCGCAATACGCTGCCCAATAGGAAGGTTCGAAATTACAGCGTGAAAGAAGATCATGCAAAAGGGGCCAAAGAATCTCATTTGCAAAACCGTAATAAAAGCCTTCAACTTCAGGCGCAGTAAGTATGACCGGCTTCAGATCGAAACCTGTCATACTTGAAACAGTCAAAAGTGAATCTCTGACTTGTTGTTCTGTAACATCCGATTCGCCTGGCCAGCCGATCCAGAGACCGCCCCTGTCCTTCAATACAGGTGACAGGGCCGTCACCAGACCGCCGGAACCAGGGGCAGTCCGCAAAGTTTCATCTTCATCTCTTACGAGAACAATAGGAAGACGGTTCGAAACAATCACAAGCCGGCTTTCCGGAGAAGAAGAGTGTTCTTTTTCCTCTTTGTACATGACCCAAATACTCCTTCAAAAGTAATTATTGCTGTGTTTTATTCTCAACGGTAACAAAATGGTTTATTTAAAGAAAGCCAAGATACTCGTTTTCATATTACTGATACGGGCGATTCCATAAAAAAAGCCGCCGATTTTTCTCCCGCTGTCCATACAACTCAAGAAACCTCCTCCCGAACTTAACCAATTTCTATGCGATCGGTCGCCCCATGAGATATGGCCAGCATTAAAGTAAGATGCTCTCTGAGATCTCTTGTAATTAAAAAATTATCCCGAACAAATTCTTTGGCTTTTTTCCCCATTTCTTTCAGCCTGTTGCGATGCCGCAAAAGAAAGCGTATCCTGAGTGCCGCACCTTCCGGTGTATTTACAAGAAAACCGGTATGATGATTGAAAACCTGAATTCTCACTCCCCCCGTATCTCCCCCAAGAACAGGCTTTTCCTTCCACATTGCCTCAGTAACAGTGAGACCGAAGCCTTCACGAATTGATTTCTGCAATATTATATCCGAAATCCTCTGTAATGCATTGATACTCCTGTGGGCATCCGGCGGTAAAAGAAGTATGTGAATATCCGGATCGTCTCTCTGGGCAACTCGCACTTCCTCCAGAACTTCAACTCCCTCGGGATCATCGGTTGCACCACTCCCCGCCAAAATCAGCTGCACGGGCAAAAATTCTTTGACCATCCGGTATGTCTCTATTACCCCAAGGGGGTCCTTGAAACGGTCAAAACGAGATATCTGGCTGATAATAGGTCGATGGGGATCTATATTCCATCTTTCATAGGCGCTTTCAATTTCAGCTTGATCGAGGTCGATGTTCTTTTCGCTTAATGGATCGATACTCGGAGGTATCAAATACATTGGATGGGGCAAAACCTGGGCAAAAGATGAAAGAGACCATATGCTCGCATCGTAGAAAGAAACAAAATTCTTGAGGTATCTCCACACTGGCCTATAGGGACGACTTGCATCTATATGGCATCGCCAGATCCATCTTCCCTTTCGATTCGTGCAATGATATAGAAGAGGCGCGGGCTGCGGATCATGAATGAAAACAAAATCCGCATTTTCAAGAACATCCTTGAGACGTTCGTAATTCTCCTTGTTTATACCTTCATAATTTTTCAGCATCGACTGCGAAATTGAAATTCTGTTTCCCTGCAGGGAATTGTGAATTTTTTTTGTGCACTCGTAAAACTCGGGATTACCCGATATCACTTCCCAATTAACTTCAAGTCCCAAAGCTTGTTTCAAAGGTACAAGACTCCGGAGAATTTCAGCCACGCCCCCGCCTTCCCTTGTGGAATTCACATGCACTACCTTTATCCCCTGAAGAGGCCGGGCCAGCTGCAATAGATGATGAATTACTGCTTCCCCCACCACACTTCGATATTTTTCCAGATACTCTTCCATCTTTTTTATCCTTCCGCATGACTACCGAGAATTTCTTCCAACTCGATCCTGATTTGCCTGAGGCTAGTAAAAAAAGGGTCAATGTTGCGGATTGATTGTATAAGGGTTCCATACCCGGCATCCAGTGTTTCCAGCCAGACAGAAAAATCGTCTCTTCTGTACGGAGGGCGTCTCCGCGCATCTATGAAATGATAAAAGATGCTTCCCAGAGAAAGGTCGGGTATCCATTCTCTCAAGTCATTGCAATCCTTTACTTGAATGCCTGTATCCAGAACCACAATCTGTGATCTGACAAAATAAAACTGCTGATCCGGCTCAACCCAAGGAGGAATATCAAGTTCATCGAGTCTTTCATCAATAACCTCCAACAGTTCCCATCGCAGGCCTTCCAGGTTTTCAAAATCGATCGGATTTATGATTGCCAGACGTTCGGCCAAAATTTTATCATAAAGTGAATGGCGCGCCCATGAGGCAAAATCATTTGGAAATTCAGGATCATCGAACTTAGACCTGAGAAGCCCTCCCCAAAAGTGATAATAAATACATCCCTCGGGAACCTCTTCTATCCGGCTTCTCAGTTCTCTTAGAGTCTGCGCCTTGTAACCCGTCGCAATTGCGATAAGAGCACAATCTTTTATGTTAAATGTGTTTTCCATTAATACCCTCTGTGTCATGGTATCTTGCTATGGAGAATTTTTCGAACCGGCCCGAAAAGAAGAGGTTTGCAGCAAATTGAACAAGATTTTCCTGTTATTGTATCATTTCACTCGTTGAAGTCAAGAAAGGAGCTGACAGATGCTATGCGCACTCCCCCTTCTGCAAGTGCCTTCCGTATATGATCGTAAACTTTCTCAGTCTGTTCCAATCTTCCTCTCCTATCTGGGAAAATTGGAACCTCCATCGCCAGTTTCCTTTTCTGCGCCCCGGATAGTTAATGCGAGCTTCGTTACCCCGGTTCATTATATCGGCCAGCGGGATAATCGCGATGTCGCTTACCGACGAAAACGCAAGACGCATCAATTCATGTGAAATTCCGGATTCCGATATTTTTTTACCTGTGTACGCGAAAAGGTGTTTTCTCTGTCTCGGAGTCATCCTGTCAGAAAACCATCCTCGTGCAGTATCGTTGTCGTGCGTTCCTGTATACACGATGGAATTACGGACATGATTATGGGGCAGATAGGGATTGTCCGCCGCCTCGATCGAATCTTCAAACGCAAAAAGGAGTACTTTCATTGTAGAAAAGCCGAATGCATCAATGAGCGCAGTCACATCCGGCGTAATCGTGCCAAGGTCTTCCGCAACGAGAGACGCCGCCGGAATTACTCTGAACAATTTTTCAAAGAAATCATGGCCCGGCACCCGTACCCATCTCCCTTTTCGAGCCGTTTTTTCTCCCGCACCGACTTCCCAATATGCCTCAAACCCTCGAAAATGATCTATTCTCAACAGATCGAAAAGGCAGAGATTGTGACGGAAACGGTGTATCCACCATTTATAATTTTCTTTTTTAAGTTTTTCCCAGTCATATACCGGGTTTCCCCATAGCTGACCGGTACGGCTGAACATATCCGGCGGCACGCCTGCTATTTTTACGGGCATTTTGTCCTCGGACAATTTAAAAATTTCAGGGTGAGACCATACGTCTGCGCTATCCAAAGCCACATAAAACGGCAAATCTCCGAATATCAAAATATTTTTCTTTTCGGCATATCTTTTTAATGCCTCCCACTGACTGTAAAAACAGAACTGTACGTAACGCTCATATTCAATTGAATCATTCAGCTCATCACCCAGCTTTTTAATTACCGAAGGATCATGATTTTTAACACCATCGGGCCATTCAGTCCATACGCGGCCGGAAAAATGCTTCTTGAACGCACTAAACAGCGCATACTCTTCCAGCCATTCCTTGTGTTTATCGCAGAAAATAGTAAACTCGCATCTCAAATCGTTCCTTTCACGGAATCGAGTAAACGAGATCTTAAGAATTCTGTCTTTAAACTCCTGCGCTTTCGTGTAATTGACTTTATTTACCGAACCGGATGGTGTATGAGTAATTTGCTTCCTGTCCAGAAGGCCTTCCCGTACGAGCACCTCAGGACTGATCAGAAGGGGATTCCCGGCAAAAGCCGAAGATACCTGATACGGAGAATTCCCACACGACTGGTTTAATGGAAGAACTTGCCAATATGTCTGTAAATGCTCACTCAAAAGGTCAAGCCATCTGTATGCCTGAGGACCGAAATCACCTATTCCGTATTGCCCGGGCAGCGAAAATACGGGAAGAAGAATTCCACTTGCCCTTTTTGTCAGCACTTGTCCTCCTTGTATTTCCGGTCTGAAGTGTGTTTCCATCTTGTTTGCTCGTCTACAGTCTTGAGAAGGCCTGCAATCTCGCATCTGTCTTCTATAACTGTCATTAGATACGAATTCCCGGAGGGCCAAGAACTGCGACCGATTCAGGTGGCAAAAACATGCCGCATTCCCTTATCTCGCACCGATCATCTGATGCCAGAATTACTTTTCCGGATCTTTTTTCTCCAATTTCTATAATTTGGCTCTTTTTCGAAAAATTACACGCTACACTGAATTGTTCTCTTTCAAAATGCAGCCATTTTGCGTTCTCGTCAAAGGATATCCTGACTTTTTCCTTTCTTCCGCTGCTCAGGCCATGCACTGATTTTCGCAGTTTCATTAACTTTCTGTACCAATCAAGGAAAGAGCTGTGATCTTTTTCATCTTTTTCTTTCCAGTTCAGTTTCGAATCCTGAAAACTTTCCGGAGCCTGAGGATTCGGAACATCGTCTTTTTTCCATTTAAAAGATGCAAATTCTTCTTTTCGACCTTCCGCAACAGCCTTTGCCAATTCAGGATCAGCGTGATCGGTAAAATAAAGAAAAGGAGTCGATGCATTCCATTCCTCGCCTTGGAATATAAGCGGAATAAAAGGAGACAGCATGACAAGAGCGGCTCCTATTTTAAGAAGACCGGGAGTAACAAGCCTGCCGAGCCGTTCTCCAAATGCTCTATTTCCTACTTGATCGTGATTTTGCAGGAAAACGATAAAACGGCTTCCCGGCAGATCGCCAGCCGGTTTGCCATGGGAGCGCCCTCTATGCATGGAGTAGGCACCATCAAAAACAAAGGTCTCGGAAAGCGCTTTTGCCAATTTCTGCAGTGAACCGAAATCGATGTAGTATCCTTCTTTTTCACCTGTCAGTACCGTATGGACACAATGGTGATAATCATCATTCCATTGCGCATCGAGGCCGTACCCTCCTGTTTCCCGATGCTTCACAATGCGTGGATTGTTGAGGGCGCTTTCGGCTATCAGAAAAAAATATCGCCCCAGTTCCGCCTGGATCTCTTCTTTCCGTATCGCCATTTCTTCCAATATGTTGAGTGCCGAAATGTCAATAATTGTATCGATCGCATCTATTCTGAGTGCATCGACATGATAATCCCTGAACCACATGATGGCATTATCGCAGATGAACCTCCGGACCTCATCACTTCGCGGTCCGTCGACATTGACAGCCTCTCCCCAGGGCTGGCGGTATTTGCCCGTTGTATAGGGTCCGAATTTTCCCAGATAATTACCTTCGGGGCCGAAATGGTTATATACTACATCCAGAATTACGGCCAGGCCCCGCTCATGACAGGCATTGACAAGACGTTTGTATCCCGCAGGTCCTCCATATGGTTCATGCGGTGCATACAGATTTACCCCGTCATATCCCCATCCATGAATTCCGGAGAAACCGTTTACCGGCATGATTTCCAGATGGGTAATCCCTAGATCCACAAGGTAGTCAAGACGATTCACAACACCTTCAAAAGTCCCATCAGGCGAAAACGTTCCTACATGCAATTCGTAGATAATGGAACTGGAAAGAGGCGGAGGGTGCCATGCCATATCATTCCATTTAAAACGGGTATGATCGTATGTTCTTGAAGGACCGTGTACGCCTTGCGGCTGCCACAAAGAGCGGGGATCCGGGAAAGGGCCTTCACCGTCGAGGAAAAAGGCATAATCGGATCCATGTTCTCCCCCTTCTGCATCGAGTCGCCACCATCCTTTTTCTTCGCGGATCATTGATAACACTTCCTGCCCCCATTGCACCTCTACTTTTTTCGAATCGGGAGCCCATACTTCTAACAGAGCCACGTCAACCCTCCTTCAATAAAAGCGAAACGGGAAAAGATTCAAAGAGAACCGAAGCAGGAATCGCACCTCCCTGTAACACTTCCCCCGTAAATATATTATTCCATTTCCCTTCAGGCAAAAAAATGCATGTAGACCCCCATGCTCCATTCAAATTTAGAATCAGGCGCGGAACGACTGCTGCGATTGTCCCTCCTCGTAAAAAACCGATGACATGCTTTTTTCTTTCTCCTTCCGATTCGAGAGCGGTGTATCCTGACAGTTCGAATAGATCTTTATTCTCTCTCCTTACATCGAGTGCCTTTTTCATCACATAAAATTTGGGAAGACCCGTTTCTTCTTTTTTCATGATTTCCGCTGCAGAAAGGGACTGGACCTCCTGCAAAAGAAAGCGCCGCTTTTCAAAATCAACGGGCCTCCTGTTATCCGGATCAACCAGGCTAAGATCCCAAAGTTCCGTTCCCTGATAGAAATCGGGAATTCCGGGAATGGTCGCCTTTAAAAGAACCTGTGACAAAGAGTTAACATGCCCGGGACCCACAAGGGGCTCTACAAATTTTCTTAATTCTTTTTTAAACGGCTCATTTCCGTACAGATCATGAATAAAATCTCTGAGCCTTTCTTCATATTCACTTTCATGCTTCAGCCATGAAGTATGAGTTTTTGCCTCCCGCGCCGCTTTCTGCAAATAAAGAAACAGACGTTCTTCATCAATCGGCCATGCACCTGTCAATGCTTGATATATAAAATATTCCATATTACGGTCCGGCATGCCCTTTTTTCTGTATTTTTCATTCATTTCAGAAAACCGCCGTACCGCACGTATCCAAAGTTCGGGAATTTCGGAAAGTAGAACAAGTCTGGCCCGTACATCCTCGCTTCTTTTCGAGTCGTGTGTCGATGTGGCAACCATTGTTTTGGGTCTTTCCTTGCAGGTTTCCGCCATAACACGATGAAATTCTTCCGGCGGTATGCCGAATTGTGCGGGATCTCCACCTACTTCATTTAGTGCTAGGAAACGGTTATAGGTGTAAAATGCCGTATCTTCCACTCCCTTTGCCGTAATTGCGCCCGTCACTTGCTGAAAAGCAAGAATAAATTCTCTCTCCGGCGACCCGGAAGGACAGGAAAAAAGATTACCTATGAAATCCAGCAGCCCTTGATCCACGCCGGTTTGATTTTGCTTTGCCTCCATGATGGCATGGCCGATCACTTTCCGGTCTTCTTTTCTCGCCTCTTCACCTTCTATTTCCATGTAAGTACGGTAGACCGGAAAGCATGCAATTATCTCTCGTATGGCTTTATCTGCATCTTCTATCGTAAAATCCCGATAGGAAAGATGCTCTTCTAAAAGATCCGCCAGTTTTCTCGAAAGGCGGTAAATTTCACTTGTAAAAAGATCTCTCATCACCTGGTGTTTCGAAGCCCGTTCGACTGAATGGTAGTCTCTCGTTTCTCCGGTAAATTCAATGTAGAATTCAGTTAAGGGGCTCTCTTTCTCCGGATCAATGAATAATCCTGTAAGAAGATTCATGAAATCGTAGCCGGTAGTGCCGTCTACAGGCCAGCGGGCAGGTAATTTTTCTCCGGGCACAAGGATTTTTTCTGCTACTTTCCATACTTCAGGAGCGACTTCCTGCAGGCGGTTAAAATATTGTGCCGGATCACGAAGCCCATCGGGATGATCGATACGCAAACCCGAAACGGTGCCTCTTTTCAGCCAGTCTAATATAAGAGCATGGGAAGTTTCAAAGACTTCCCTGCTTTCACAGCGTATTGCTGCAAGTGAAGATATGTCGAAAAATCTTCTGTAATTAAGATTCCGGGACGCTGCTTTCCACCAGGAAAGCCTGTAATGCTGCAAATTCATTAAAAAATCAATCCTTGTGTGATCCCTGCCAATCTCCTCTATTACTTCATCAAGTACCCCCTGAGATTCATGTGACGTTTGCAAAATGTCTTCAAGAAAAAATTCCGCAGCGGCCTTTCGGTTATAGTAATCGGCTACAGGATCGGGGCAGTCGGCTGCGGAATACACGAGCTGCCGGAATATCGAGGCAAGCAGACTCAAGGGCTTGAGATGCATTCTGATTGCCGCATCATTGAGAATATAAGAAGCCGACTCCGGCGAAAGAGGAAATTTAAGTCCCTCATAATAGAAAAAAAACCGGCTTTTTTCTCTGCGAAGCGTAATCTTGCCGGCTTCGAGAATTCTTCCGTAATGGTCGGCAAGAACGGGGAGAAGAATTTTTCCCTTAAGCCGCTCTTCATTCGCAATCCAGTCAATGTCAAAGTACTTGTCAAAGCGACTCAGAGAACCGTTTTCGAGAACATCGTTCCACCAGGGATTTTCGCCGTTTCCCACCTCCATATGATTCGGTACTATATCAATTACCAGACCCAATCCCTCTTTTTTCAGAGCTCCAACAAGTGTGTCGAATCCTTTTTCACCACCCAGCTCAGGATTTACAAATCCCGGATCAACCACATCATAGCCGTGCAGACTTCCTGCCGCGGCTTTGAAAACAGGCGACGCATAGACATGACTAATGCCCAATTGCTTCAAATATCCTGCCAGTGCGGCTCCTGCCTCGAGAGTGAATCCACGGTGAAACTGCATCCTGTATGTCGCGCTGGGCGTTTCATTCTTCTTCATACAACCTCCTGAAAAGCAGCATTGAATGATCTTTCAAAGGTATTTCGTCACCAGGACGCAAAACTTTCGAATCCCCGATAAAACCGCCCGCTCCCGTATCGAGTATTTTTTTCCATTTTGAACCCCATTCTTCAGATGGAAGTACGAATCTGACATTTTCATGGCTTTTGTTAAACAGTATCAGAAAACTGTCATCGACTACCGGAGATCCATTTAAATCAGGATATCTGAATGCTTCACCATTGAGAAACACACCTATGGACTGCAAAAGACCGTTCGCCCATGAATCCGCATGCATCTGTATTCCTCTTGGCTCAAACCATGCAATGTCGTTTACTTTACTCCCGTGAACAGGTCTCCCAAGAAACCAGCCTCTTTTTCTGAATACAGGGTGATCCTTTCGGAAGGATATCAGTTCCCGGGTGAAATCGAGAAGCTCGACATCCAGATGAGACCAATCAAGCCAGGAGATTTCGTTATCCTGACAGTAGGGATTATTATTGCCCCCCTGGCTTCGCCCTGCCTCATCGCCAAAGAGGAGCATCGGTATTCCCTGAGAAAGAAAGAGCGTCGATAAAAAATTTTTTTTCTGTCGCTGTCTCAAACTAATGATTGCATGAATATCCGTCGGCCCCTCGGCCCCACAATTCCAGGAACGATTATCATCTGTTCCGTCCAGACAGTTTTCGCAATTATCTTCATTGTGCTTCCGGTTGTACGAAACAAGATCAGCAAGCGTGAAACCGTCATGGGCCGTTATGAAGTTGACACTTGCATACGGCCGCCTTCCTGTAGTTTCATAGAGGTCCGAGCTTCCGCTGAATCTGCGGGCAAATTCCGTCAATATTTGATCGCGGCCTCGCCAGAAATCTCTTATGCAATCTCTATATTTTCCATTCCATTCCGACCAGAGTGGAGGGAAATTTCCAACCTGATAGCCCCCTTCACCAATATCCCACGGTTCAGCAATCAGTTTCACCTGACTTATGATCGGATCCTGCTGAATTATATCAAAAAAAGCCGAGAGGCGATCTACGTCGTGGAGTTCTCTTGCAAGCGCCGAGGCAAGATCAAAACGGAATCCGTCGACATGCATCTCCAGAACCCAGTAACGAAGTGAATCCATTATCAGTTGCAATACATGAGGATGTCGCATATTCATGCTGTTTCCCGTACCTGTATAATCTTTGTAAAGGCCTGGATTATTTTCATCTAGACGATAATAGGCAGCATTATCTATCCCCCTGAAAGAAAGTGTGGGCCCTGAATGATCTCCTTCAGCGGTGTGGTTGTATACAACATCAAGTATGACTTCTACCCCCGCCGAATGCAGATTTTTGACCATCTGCTTAAATTCCTGGACCTGCTGGCCGGCCTGGCCTCGGCTTGAATACTCATTATGCGGTGCCAGATAGCCTATTGAATTATACCCCCAGTAATTACGAAGTCCTTGCCTGACCAATCTGTAATCATGGATAAATTGATGAACGGGCATAAGCTCAACTGCATTTACTCCCAGGCGGTTCAGGTACTCAATTGCAGCCGAATGAGAGATGCCTGCATATGTTCCCCTGATATGGGGCGGTATGCCCGGATGCCTGCAGGTAAATCCTTTTATGTGCATTTCATAGATAATTGTTTCGTGCAGAGGAACACCTGGCGGACGATCATTATCCCAGTTAAAATAGGGATTCGTTACTACCGCCCGTGGGACAAAAGGCGCACTGTCTTCTTCATTTAACAATCTTTCGGGATCATTGCAGTAATGGGAATACACGGACTCATCCCATTTCACTGTTCCCTCGATCGCTTTTGCATAGGGATCTATCAGAAGCTTCGAGGGATTGCACCGGTGCCCTTTCTCAGGAGCCCATGGACCATGAATTCTGAAGCCGTATCTCTGGCCGGGCTGGACATGGGGAAGATATCCGTGCCAGCAGTAGGCCGTCACTTCCGGAAGATCAATCCTGAATTCCTTTCCTGCTTCATTGAAAAGACAAAGTTCGACCCTTTGTGCTACTGAAGAAAAGATCGAAAAATTAGTGCCGAATCCATCATAGGTAGCTCCGAGAGGATATGCTTTTCCTGGATGGACTTGTTGTAATGCCATGACTGTCTTCATATTGACTCTGTTAAAAAAAAGAAACCTGCCCCTGGGGTAATGCGGATCTCTTTAAAAGGGCGCTCACGGCAATAGTGCTCTATTTCTGATAGCCTTGAATGTTGAACAGTCCCGGAACGGGAGCTCCGCAACGGGGACAGGATGAATTATCAATCCTGTTATTTTTTACCGTAAAAACGTCTCTTTCAATAAGAGGTTCTCCACAGAATTGGCACACAGTGTATGTAGCGTTCCCCACATTTCCAATATAGATAAAGTTCAAACCTTCTTCTTTGCCTATTGTACTCGCTCTATCGAGCGTTAAAACTGATGTCGTTTCCCTGTCCATGTAATGATAATCAGGATGAAACCGGCTTATATGCCAGGGAATGGATGAATCGGTTTCTGCAATAAATCGGGCAATACTTCTCATTTCATCCTCACTGTCATTTTCTCCCGGGATTATAAGAGTCGTTATTTCAACCCATATGCCCAATTCCTTCATAAGCCGTATCGAATCAAGAACCGGCTTCAGGTGCCCATGGCAGACTTTTTTATAAAAATTTTCATTAAACGCCTTCAGGTCCACATTTGCCGCATCGAGATACGGTCTTATTGTTTGCAAAGCCTCGGGTGTCATGAAACCATTTGTTACGAACACATTGTAAAGCCCGGATTTCTTAGCAATTCTTGAAATGTCAAATGCATATTCAAAAAAAATGGTCGGTTCAGTATAGGTATACGAAATACTTTGACAATGCCCCTCCTTGGCATTCTCAACCACCTTTTCCGGCGGCATTTCATGAAACATGCGGTCAAGGGAATTTTCTTTTGTAATTTGAGATATCTGCCAGTTCTGGCAGAAATCACATTTAAAATTACAACCGGCTGTTGCTATGGAATATGAAAGTGAACCCGGAAAGAAATGATACAGCGGTTTTTTTTCTATCGGATCGACCCCCGCAGATATTACTTTTCCATACGAATGTGTGATCAGTTTTCCTTCAAGATTTTGTCTTACGGAACAGATTCCAAATTGTGATTCGGGTATCCGGCAATGGTGGCTGCAAAGAAAACAATGGAGATTTCCTTTCGAGGTTTTTTCATAAAACATCGCTTCACGTAATTCCATATCTTTCGCTTTCTATGAGAAAACCACACCGGGCATATACTTGTTCATGGTCTCAATAATAGTTTTACGGCTTACAGGTTCAATTTCCGTGAGCGGTTCAGCAGTTACATCTTTTCGGAACCGCTCTGCAAACAGGGAACGCGGAGCCGTTCTATACAGTATGCCTATAGGAATCGATTCACTCCATTCCTTTGTTTTGTCCAGTGCCGCTTCGCGGTTTTCGGAGTCATAATCATTTTCGAGCTTATAAACCCTTTTTTTATACCACTCCACGGGGTGTATGTCCCAGGTGATACAGGGTTGAATGATATCGATGTATGATAACCCTTCATGGCGTACAGCCTCAACCAGAAGATCTGTTAAATGCCCTGTTTCCCCTGCATATCCCCTCGCCACGAAGGTGCAGTCATTCATTATCGCAAGAGCAAGCATATTAATTGGATTTACCTCGACACCTTTCGGTTGTATGGTTCTTGTTTCCCCCTTTATTGTAGTGGGTGATGCCTGGCCTTTTGTAAGTGCATAAATTTCATTGTTGTGAACCGCCACAGTTATATTTGGATTTCTCGGGAAGGCATGCAGTAAATGATTGCCCCCTTCCCCATAGCAGTCTCCATCTCCTGTCACTACGACCGTCGTCAAATGAGGATTAACTGCATGAATGCCCAACGCTACAGGCATGGCCCTGCCATGGAGTCCGTTAAAATAGTTGCACTTTAAATAATGAGGCAGTTTCGCAGCTTGACCAATGCCCGACACCATGCATACTTCATGAGGTGATTTACCCAAACGTTCAAAAGCCTTTTTCCAGGCCCTCAAAATTGCGAAATTCGGACATCCCGGGCACCATTGATTCTCTGCTTCACTTTTAAAAATATCTTCATTTTTCATTTACTCTGCTCCTTATATATTCCCCAGTCAAAGGCAACCCGTCATACCTGTTGATATGGCTGTCCATGGTTATACCGAATTCTGATTTCAACAGGCGAGCGAATTGATCCGTTGCATTATTCTCCACTGAAATATATCGCTTACCCGCAGGAAAATGATACTCAGGAAGAGGCCACAATTCTGTAAAATGAATCATTCCCGCACTGATTCCATCATTTTTCAGTATCTCGCGAGCTTCGACAATTGCATTGCGGGAACTTCCCCAGCTGACCAGGATTGTTTTTGTATTTTCCACTTCCAGTTCTTCTGGCTCCATTATTTCACGTTTCAACTGAATATACTTGGCGAGACGTTTGTTTACCATGGGAATAACCACCCCTTTCAGATCTTCGGTTATATGGCCTTCTTCGTCATGTTCATCACTATCGGCGCAGACAAGATGACTGCTCTGACCAGGATAAAGGCGCGGCGAAATTCCTTCATCAGTGATTAGATAACGCTTGTAATCAGTTATACTTTCAGGATCAGCCATATATTGCACCGGTTCTGCCTTATCGATTTCGAAATCAGCTATCGAAAACTGTGCATCGGCCAGAAACTGATCGGTAAGCACAATAACGGGAATCTGAAATTTATCAGCGAGATTAAATGCCCTCACAATTTTGTGAAAGGCATCTTTGGGATCGGATGGAGCCATTACACATTTTGGAAATTCTCCATGGCCGGCATTGACTGCAAACAAAAGATCTCCCTGGGCGGTCCGAGTAGGAAGCCCCGTCGCCGGACCGGGACGTTGACCCAGCACGATGACTATTGGAGTTTCCGTCATTCCTGCTAGACTTATCCCTTCCACCATGAGTGCAAACCCTCCCCCCGAAGTTGCGGTCATTGACCTCGCTCCTGCAAAACTGGCGCCGATAGCCATATTGATCGCAGCTATTTCGTCTTCCGCCTGCTGTGTAAATACTCCCAATTGATCCTCTGCCTGGGCCAGCTTCGTAATTATACCTGTTGAAGGGGTCATTGGATATGCAGCAATGAACCGGCATCCGGCATGCGCTGCGGCAACAGGAATAGCTTCATTCCCGGATATCACATAATAGTGACCTTCGTTCTTTTTCGGCAGGTTCCATGGGCATCTGTCGACGCATTCTTTCGTGGCACTTTCGTATCCTAAGCGGGCCGCACGATGATTTGCCTCTATTATCTTTTTGTCTTTATCTGCAAAAATCCACGACAGAACACCAGTCAGAGTATCAAGCTCGATCCCGAGCATAGCTGAAAGCGCTCCCGTCGCGACACTGTTTGCAAAAATTTTATTCCCCAGCTCTTCTTTGGCAATTTGTGTGAAAGGAATTGATATGGTGTGCCCGGTATATGCTTTTTCAGCAAGAATAACTCCTTTTCCCTCAAGTAGATGCTTATATTTTTCTACTGCGTTCTCATTGATCCCCAGTAAAATGTCTACCTTTATCAGCGGGGAATTTCTGATTTTTTCGCTTACTCTCACAGAATAACTGTTCTGCCCTCCCCTTATCCGTGATTCATATTCCTGCCACGAGAAAACCGCATACCCCTGGGCGGCGATTGTATCGGCCAATGCGTTTCCGATGGTTTGAATGCCTTCTCCAGCCGCGCCTGCAATGATAATATTAATATCGTCCATTTACATTTCCTCTTTTTGATTCCGCCGGTAGATATATGGGAACCATTCCTTTTTCTCCTGAATGCTCTTCTTTAAACTCCGCTTTGCGGTCGATATCAGGCCCCTATGCCACTGGATCTGCGGAATGTATGTGTATTGATTTTTTGCCTTCAATCCCGGTATGTCAAATATGAACCACCTTGCCGCGTACACTTATTCTTCAACAATTATCGCATCGACAGGACAGGATTCAGCGGCTTCTCTGCTGTTTTCTACCAGTTTTTCAGGTATATCTTCTTCGATTTTCACTACCGCAATATCTCCCGTGAGCTCAAATACTTCGGGACAAATCTCTTCACACAGACCGCATCCGATGCACACTTCTTCATCGACTGAGACTTTCATTTTATCGTGCCCCTTAAACACTTCCGGTTTATATGCGACATTATCGGTCCGGGATTGAAACACACGCCTCCATTTTTTTAAAAGTAAAAAGCGGGGCAGTTTTTTTACCCCTCTTTCCGCAATAGCTATTGAGATGTTTTTATTTCTATTTTCTTGTGTTGAGACTCTTGAGATTTCGGAACGTTTATATTCAGAATGCCATTTGACATAGTTGCTTCAATCTGATCGGCATTAACCGCTTCAGGCAAAATCAGCGAGCGGGAGAAACTTCCGTAGCAGATTTCACAAATTTCGTACTCTTCATCTTTTACTCCCTCTTCACCCCTGCGTTCCCCCTTGATTAGAAGTGTATTCCCTCTCATTGTAATATCGACATCCTCAAGTTTTGTCCCCGGCAATTCCATTCGAATTGTGTAACGATCTTCTTTTTCATACAGATCGAGCGGAGGTTGCCATGTTGCTCCCTTATAAGGAAAATCCTGCATATATCTTCTTTCCGGCCACCTTCTCAAAGCCCAGTCAACCATGCGGTCCATATCTTCGGATCCGCCAAATCGTGCAGGCCGGCCAAAGACCGGTCTCCAAAAATCCAAATTCCATGCCATATAGTTTTCTCCTTTCACGTTATGCCCCGCTTTTTATATTGACATTCCCAATTATGCTTTACAGAAGCGATTTTCCGGGATTATCCTTAAGAAACGGAAAAGATACACACCGGAACATCGAAAATATACCCCATGTTCATGAGGCATTATGGAAACTTTATCGGTTTGCCCCCCATTCTGTTTATAATATCATTATATTTTTCGTGAATCATGGAGCGATCAAACGCATAGAATTCATCCAGCATTTTTTCCTGCTCTTCGTTGCTGAAATATTCCATCGCAGGATAAAAAAACTTTTTATCTTCTTTTTCGATATGTCCCGGATATAGCTCCGACAGACGATCGAGAGACTGGAGTATCGTATCGAGCGAACTACTTTCATTGCGGAGATAAGCCTCTTTTGCTTTCAGCAATTCCTTGACAGTAGTTCTTGCAGTTTCATGTTCTCCTATCAGCTCTTTCATTATACTTTCGTGTTCCGGGGACAAATTCTTCTTATTCAGGGCCTTAAAAAGAATATCTTCTTCTTTGCCGTGGTGGGTTCTGTCCGCATATGTGCGAAAAAAATCAGCTGATGTTTCAATGAAGAGAATGTTCGGCGGGTTACCGGCCTCCAGCCGAATACATTCATTTCTTATGAGCGGTATTATTTGCTCAATGAGCCTATGTTCCCACATGAGCGGTCCAATCGGTTTCATGTTGCCCCCCCTTTCATCTTCCGCATAAGTAGTATCTAAACTTCAACTACCGAATTATCTATATAAGGATGTTGAGTGGGATTATATCTATCGGCAGACCAGTCATTTTCCCACTTCTCTCCATCTACCAGGTATTTAAACTCGTAAGCCCGCCCCGGTTCAAGGTCTATAGTTACAGTGTAGTCTCCATTTTTAAGCCGTTTCATAGGATGCGCATTCCGATCCCAGTCATTAAAATCTCCGACAATATTGACTGAATGAGCTCCTGCAGCCGCCTCCTTCTGTAATTTAAAAGTCACTTTGCACACGTTTTTAGAACCGAGATATTTCTTTTTGAGACTCATCGGCTACGCTCCTGCTCCCAATTTTAATGTTTTATTATACTCTCATGAAACATGCACACAATTAGTCGAAAGAAGATACTTTACATACCAAAGTAGTAGAAACGGCATTCAAAAATGAACACGGAAAGAAATATATGCTCGATTTTATGCCGTTTTGAAGGACTTGAACCAGTTTGCCAGGTGAAGCGATGCAAAATAGGCATCTGGATAATACCTGTATTTCTGGCTGTTTTAAAATTTCTTTGTCTATGTTATTATGGGAAATCGAGCAGGAAACGGAGCAGGTTTTTCAATAAAGAATACCCGGCCTTCTCATTACGGGAGAAAAAACGATGAAAGACACTGTTCATACTCACGTGTATGTGCGAAATGGTGATGCCCTCTCGGTGACGGATGTGCAAAACGATTTCCTCCCGGGAGGAGCACTTGGCGTTTTTGAGGGGGACGCGGTTATTTCTCCAGCTAATTGCACTATCGAAATATTCCGAAAGGCAGCCCTTCCCGTGTTTATTACCCGCGACTGGCACCCCCCGCATCACAGCTCTTTTAAAGAGAAGAACGGGCCATGGCCTCCACACTGCATTCGATACACAAAAGGAGCGGAATTTGCATCCCGGCTCAAGATTCCTGACAATGCCATTGTCATATCCAAGGGAAGCAGCATTGAACGCGATCAATATTCATCATTACATGGACTGGATTCTTCCGGTCGCACTCAGGATGAGCTTTTGAAGTCGCTCAAAATTAAAAGGCTGTTTATTTGCGGACTGGCAACGGAATACTGTGTATTGAATTCAGTACAAGACGCCAGAGAAGCCGGTTACGAGGTTTTTGTATTGACTGATGCAATTAGAGGTGTAAACGTCAATCCCGGTGACAGCGAAAAGGCACTTGAGGAAATGTCCCGTCTTGGTGCCATGTTGATTACGACCGCCGATTTGAAGGTACAGCCGGCATGAATCCATTGACCAGCCCTCTTTTGACGGACCTTTATCAACTGACCATGCTTGAAGGCTATATTTCGCAAGGCATGAGTGAAACAGCAGCGTTTGAATTCTACGTCCGCACGCTTCCTGATACCAGAGGCTTTCTCCTTGCATCCGGTCTTGATACTTTGCTGATGTTTCTCGAGCAATTGCATTTTTCCGGAGAAGAGATAGCATACCTTGCCAAAACTGGAAAATTTTCAAAAAGCCTGCTGGATTACCTGGCGCAATTCCGGTTTAAGGGTGATGTGTACGCAATGGATGAAGGAACAGTTTTTTTCCAGAACGAACCGGTCGTTCGCGTTATTGCATCCCTTCCGGAAGCGCAACTAATCGAAAGCCGTCTGATAAACATACTTCACTTAGAAACCGTAATTGCCAGCAAAGCCGCCCGATCAGTATTGGCGGCAGACGGAAAGGCACTATTGGTGGACTTCGGGCTGCGCCGGGCCCACGGCGCTGAAGCCGGTCTCCTGGCTGCCCGGGCTTCCTATATTGCAGGATTTGATGGCACTGCGACGGTATTGGCGGAACCGCTATTTGGAATTCCTGTTTTCGGAACTATGGCCCATTCCTATATTCAGGCACATGATAATGAACTTGAAGCTTTCCTCAATTTTGCCGCGGCCAACCCTGCGAATACGACCCTTCTTATCGACACCTACGATGTTGAGAAAGGGGCGGCACACGCAGCTGAAGCGGCTCGTATCCTGTCGAAGAAAGGCATCCGGGTAAATGCGATTCGGCTCGACAGCGGAGATCTTTTAACCCAATCGAAGGAAGTGAGGAAATTTTTCGATGCACAAGGTTTTCATGGGATCAATATTTTTGCCAGCGGCAATCTGGACGAATATGGGATTTTGCATCTCCTTGCTGAAAACGCGCCGATAAACGGCTTCGGAATAGGTACAAAACTTGACACCTCGGAAGATGCCCCTTATCTGGAATGCGCATATAAAATGGTGGAATATGCAGGAAGTCCCCGAGCGAAAAAATCGCCCGGAAAGAATATGATTCCGGGACGCAAGCAGATTTTCCGGAAGATGGAAAACGGAATAATGACTAAGGATCTCCTGGCATTAGAAGATGAAAAAGCGGAAGGAGTTCCTCTGCTTGCAAAAGTCATGGATCGCGGACGCCGAAAAAAGGCGCACGCAAGTCTCAACGATATCAGGGGTCATGCCCGCCTTCAACTTGAGTCTCTTCCACCTCACTTCAAGGCACTCGAAACAGCGCCGGCCTATCTTGTTGAAGTTTCACCTTCTTTATCGAAACTGTTTCCGCGTCAGCCTGCCGATTGAGAGCTTGGCAGACCTCCTGATAATGAAAGCTTTTGACATGAATCTTTTCGTCTGATAGACTTTTTAATGTCTCGGTTCTTGCGAGATTCTTTCTAACCTGGGGTAGGGAGAAATCTATCGTTCAATAAAAGGAGGCGAATGATGGGTAAGGAGACCCTTAAGAATTTGATAACAGGTCTCTGTGTGGCTACTCTCTTATCAGTTTCCGGGTTCTTTTTAACAGGTTGCGGTGGTGACGAAGAAATCGAAGAACAAGTCACCACTACTCTTGAACAGAATGAAGAACAGATGCCGACAACTACTCAGCCGCCCGGTTCGGCGCAAAGTTCACCGGGCAATACCGAACGTGAAACCACACAATCGGAGTAAATGCCGAATGGAGATCATGTAAAACAAATGAAAACCTCATATGAGTTTATCATATGTGGTAGAATTTGATGGCGGGATTTCCTCTTTTTCATACTGATGCGGAATTTTCTGTGCTAATTTTCATGAAGGATTAAGCCGGCACTTACAGCAGCCGCCGTCTCTTATGACCCCAGGATTGATCAAGAGGCGAGCAGATGCGGAAATCCGGCGCACCACGATAAAAAAGAATCCGCCCATAATGCACGAATGTTTCAGTGCTGCTCTATGCTGTGGACGAGATTCGAGGAATGCCCTCTTTTATTTTTAATGAATCTGCCCGCGAGCCCGGGCCTTTAAGTTTTCCCGGGCTCGCCCGCCTCAAACATTAGTCTTCAATTTGGGAAACGCAATTACATAAAATTCCGGATAGCCAGGAATTTCACCTCTTTCTTTTAATTAATTTCTCTATTTCAACGGCAATGAATACGATGGAAGCAATGAAAATAGTAAAGGCCAGTTCCTTTAACGTCAATTGTTCCGTCTTGAAAACGGGGTTGAGGAAAGGAACATATATGGTCGCAAGCTGCAAAACGAAAGTCAGAAGAAAGGCTCCAAGAAGAGGGAGGTTTGTAAAAAGCCCCTGAGAAAAAAGGCTCTCTTTTTCAGATCTGATTGCGAGAACATGGCCCATCTGGCTCAGGCATAAAACAGTAAATACCATCGTCTGCCAATGAGCATGTCCGGTCCGCAATGACCATGCCTGCATGAATATCGATGACATCCCCATCAAGAGGCCGACCCAGATAATATGGGCTGCCATCCCATGGGCAAATATGCTCTCTTTCGGATGCCGGGGCGGTTTCTGCATTACTCCCTTTTCCGCAGGTTCAGCTGCAAGAGCAAGCCCGGGAAGCCCGTCCGTCACCAGGTTGATCCACAGTATGTGAATGGGAAGAAGCGGAATCGGAAGCCCAAGGATTGGTGCGAGAAAAATCGTCCATATCTCCCCCGAATTGCTTGTCATCGTATATTTGATGAATTTACGAATATTGTCGAATATTCTTCTTCCTTCTTTGACGGCATTGATAATTGTGGCAAAATTATCATCCAGGAGAATCATATGGGCAACCTGTTTTGACACGTCAGTACCGGTAATACCCATAGCCACTCCAATGTCCGCCCGTTTTAATGCCGGTGCATCGTTAACGCCATCACCGGTCATTGCAACAAACTGACCCTTATCCTGAAGCGCCTTGACAATTTTTAATTTCTGCTCCGGTGCGACGCGGGCGTACACGCTTATCTGCTCGACCTCAGCCTCAAATTTTTCAAGGGTCAGATCATCGAGCTCGCTGCCTGTTATTACTTTCATGCGCTCCTGGTCAAGAATACCGAGCCGCCTGGATATGGTTCTTGCAGTTGAAGGATGGTCACCGGTAATCATCACCGGTATTATTCCGGCAGTTTTGCATAACCCCACTGCTTTTTTCGCCTCTTCCCGTGGCGGATCCATCATTCCTATGAGCCCGAGTACCATGAGTTCAGTCTCTACATTTGAGGGATCAAGCAGTCCGGGCAGCCGGTCCCATTTCCGCATGCAAAGACAAAGCACCCTCATACCTTCGGAGGCCATGACTTCGTTGATTTTCTCCAGTTCTCCTTTATTGAGGGGCATTTCTCCCCTTGAGGTCGCAATTGAAACTGCCCTGTCAAAAAGAACATCCGGCGCTCCTTTGGTAAAAGAAATCACTTTTCGGGAGGCTCCCCAGGAATGAAAAGTGGTCATGCATTTTCGTTCCGAATCAAAGGGCAGTTCGGCAATCCTCGGGAAATTCAATTCCAGTTCCTTTTTATTGAACCCCGCCGCCTCTGCTATTGCAAAAAGTGCTGTTTCGGTCGGATCACCCAGGATAGTTCCATCTGTGTCCGCACGGGCATCGTTACTCAATGCAAGACCCGCCATCAGATATCCGGAGGGTGATTCCGGGTCGAAAGTTCCTTCAGATTTTTTATATGAATCGATAATGAAGCGGCCTCTGTTCACTTCTCTATCGAAATAGATTTCCTCAACGGTCATTTTATTGAGCGTCAATGTTCCCGTTTTATCGGAGCAGATGTATGTAACTGAACCAAGAGTCTCGACGGCTGGAAGTTTCCTGATCAATGAATTTTGGGCAGCCAGCTTTTTTGCTCCAAGAGCAAGTGAAATCGTGATCACCGCAGGAAGCGCTTCGGGAATAGCGGCGACTGCGAGAGAAATGGCGGTAAGCAACATCAGAAGAGGCTCTTCTCCCCTCATAATGCCTGCCGCAAAAACAATAATACATATTACTATAACGGCAACAGCAAGTTTTTGGCTGAATCTTGCAAGCCTCTTCTGTAGAGGGGTTTTTACTTCCTCCTCTTGCTGCAACATCGATGCGATTTTACCAAGCTCAGTCTCCATACCGGTTGCCGTTGCAATGCCGGAACCTCTCCCGTACACAACATATGTTCCCTTATATGCCATATTTTTTCGGTCACCAAGCGGCAGTGTTGCATCAGCCAAAATATCCGGTTTTTTTTCAACGGGAACCGATTCGCCTGTGAGTGCAGCCTCTTCCACCTGAAGGGCCGCCGATTCGATGATCCTCATGTCAGCAGGAACAATCTGTCCAGCTTCAAGCGCCAGTACGTCTCCGGGAACAACCTCGCTTACGGGAATACTTGCGGGCATGCCCTCTCTTATGACAACAGCACTTGCACCCGCCATTTTCTTTAACGCCTCCATCGCCTTTTCTGCCCGGAATTCCTGGATAAACCCGATAATTGCATTGATTACGACTATTATTATTATTGCGAACGTATCGGACATTTCACCGATAATCCCTGAAATGACCGCAGCGGCAATCAGTATGATAATCATCAGATCGCTGAATTGATCTATCATCATCATAAGGGGCGATTTTTTCTTTTTTTCGACAAGTTCATTTTTTCCATACCGGCCAAGTCTGTCGGCCGCTTCCTGCCTGCCGATCCCTTGAGGTGCCGAATCAAAAAAGGAAAATATCTCTTCTGCTCCTTTTATATGCCAGATGTGTCGGTCGTTATGCATAAAATCACCACGTATTTTTTTGCTGTTTCACGGTAGAACGAATAGTTCCGGGAAAAAATGCAATTTTTACATATACCATCATAAAACATAGTGGATCAAGTGAATGAATCGAATGGAGCCTGATTTCACTTCGATAGTATTTTCTTAATTTATCCTTGTCCTCGGAGCTTTTGACTGTTAGTATTCACTGACTACATCGATGCAACGCCGCTTTCTTTCCGCTACAAGGGCCGATGTACACCAATATGAAGCCTCTTGAGGATTTCGGTATGAATTTTTCTCACGCCATAGGACAGTCTTCGGTGTGTGTTGTTTTCAATCATATTTAAATCTTGCACATTAAACTAGAGAATCTTACACATGCGACTTACTCCAAGGAGGATATTATAGTGGACAGAAAATTTTTTATTGCATCCTTGACCGCAATTCTTTTGATTGTTTTTTCGCTTCCGGTTCTGGCAGAGGAGGATTCAAAA
>Ga0172382_10002428_pt1 | contig 31204 bp, 18 predicted proteins | sample Leawel138RmetaG_FD_122245 | JGI IMG/M metagenome (GOLD analysis project Ga0172382, IMG submission 122245) | Leachate microbial communities from a municipal landfill in Southern Ontario, Canada - Leachate well 138R metaG | ecosystem: Engineered > Solid waste > Landfill > Unclassified | place...
ATGGATGCACCGCCTCTGAGGGAATCACCAAAATAGGTCGTTGCATAATCGCCTGTTGTGGACTGCACGATCGTGCCATGATCATTGTACAGGATACGGCTCATATCCGAGTTCGTGACAGCGCCGGTTTCGCTTGTGCGGCCACGTCCCAGGAACAAATCCATATATCCGTCACCATCAAAATCGGCCCATGTCATAGAGGGTGCATAGGCTCTATCGCCGATATAGTTATAGAACACATTATCCAGTACCTGGCTGCTATAAAGCGTGCCATCGCCAACATTATTCACGACAACAAGTCGATAAAGATTGTTGCTGGATGTCGTTTTTGTTGCATCATGATAGTTGGAGCTTGTATTGCCATGGAACACAATATCGACTGTACCGTCATTATTGATATCAACGCCCGACATCTCTTTCTGGGGGGAGGAGTTGCCAGAGTTAGTAGGGGCGGGAGAGCCCAATGTGTTATAGGTAAAGTTTCTATCTTTGATAAATGTACCGGCATGATTTTCGACAAAGGTCGTGGCATAACCGCCACCCGCTGCTGCATCATTCGGTGCGGTATCGCCATAAACAATATCGGCATACCCGTCGCCAACTTTATCATAGGCCATAATACCGCCATACCAGCTTATAGTATTGGCGCTCGTATTACCTGATCCGCCCACCTGAAAGTCTGAATATCCCGATCCGTCATAATGCCACGCCTGTTGTCCGCCATCACCATAGGTATTGTCAGAGGCCAGAATGTCCATATATCCATCGCGGTTGTAATCCACGAATGTTGCGGCTTGCGTGGCTACGAGCGGCAGCCGTATCTGAGTGGAATCATATCGCCCAAAGGATGTATGGCTAGAGCCGGTGCTGTCAAATATCAGGCCATTGGACAAGACGCGCCATGCGCCATCCTCACCTATGGTAAGGGCTGTGGCCTTATCATTTGCGGAAGAATCACCTTTGAACTGGGCGCTTACTTCCGTATCCGCGACGACCACCTCGCCAGTAGAGTGCTTGTGCCCCAGCAATGAGCCATCCGTATCACGCACCGTTGCCGTAACATTATAGCTTGCGGGGGTCAGTGGCCCAGATACCTGCACATACCATGTATTGTGAACAGGATCGACAACCACTTCATTGAGTGCATTGCTGCTATAGGTCACGCCATCAATAACAACCTGCAACACATCACCAGCGCCCAAAGCTTGGCTTAGCGCGCCTGTCACAATCGGCGTGGTGTCGGTCGTGTTCAGTGCATTCACGTGAACCAGAATAACCGGATTATCAGACGAAGAAACCCAAACCTGATGACCTGACAGCAGCTCTTCCAGCGTTGTTTCTACACCAGATAGCGTGGCAACCGTGGAGAAGCTTCCTGTGCCATTCAGATCAACCTGAATAAGCGTATCGCCGCCCGCAACCGTGACATTCAGGTAATCCAGCAAGCCGCGTGATGCATAATCCAGAACATACGCGCCCTCACCAATATCGTAGTAGATATTGGCTGTGCCTTTATAACCGCTCAACAAATCGCGCAGATCAATAACATCCGCGTTATTATTGGTCGCCAGATCGCCAACGGTAAAACCGGTAATAGTGTCAGAACCGTTTCCGCCCGTGGCATCATCGCGATCGAGCATTTTATAAACGATTTGATCACGCCCGCTGCCCACAAGATTTATCGTGTCATTCCCGCCCCGCCCCTCGAACAAATTATCGGCCGCGCTTCCTGTCAACACATCGTCATGAGCAGAGCCGCGAATACCTTCGATATCGATCAACGTGTCATTGCCCTGTCCGGTGGCTGTGCCCGTACCAAGATCGGCGGTAATGCCGGCGTTTGCCGTTCCGTAATCGACAATATCCAGACCGCCCGTGGCGCTCCATGCCGAGTCGCCCGCCAGCGCGTTGGACCAGCCACCACTGCCGAAGAATGTGTCATCGCCAAGCGTGCCAAAGAACGTATCGTTATATCCTGTGCCGATGAACACACCATCATTGATGGCAACATCGCTCTCACCGGAAAGAATATAAGCGTTATGCGCTTTTCCGGTTTTTAGGCCGCTCCACTGCTTGTTCACATTCTCGATGGTTGAGAGGGTATCCGCCCCCGTTGCCAAGCTGGCCACACCACCAATATCTTGTGATGCGCCGCTAACGGAGCGCACAAGAGCAACCGTATAGGATTCATCCGGCGATAGATTAAAGAAGTGAACCAGCCCTGTGCTGTCATTCGTGCCGACACCGGATTGCGGGTTCAAAATTTGTGTAGCAACCAGTTTACCTCTGGAATCAAAGAGCTGAACCGTATTGCCGTAGTAAGAGTTGATCCCGTTCTGATCAACAATACGCAAATGCAAAGCCGTTCCGTCCGCAACCTGATTGGTATTTTCGATGCTCGCAACCTCGCCGGTTCTGACCATCTGGTAAACAATATCGATGTCACCATCCCAGTCATAATCCACAGCATTCGCGCCCCCGATATAAGGGATGGCGGATGCCAGCGTCACTTGCGGAGCGTTAAAGCTCAGCAAACCGTTCGTGCTGGTGTTGGTGTACAGGCTGATAACGCCGGAGGATACGCCGGAATTGGAAAACTCCACGACATCCATTTTGCCATCGCCGTTCCAATCAACCGCAATGGATGCACCGCCGCTTACAGCGCTACTGGTATCGCCAATATTTATTTTTTCAGAGCTTATTGTACCGTTATTATTCAAGTAAATACCGCTGATATTCGTGCCATATGTACGGCCAAGGAATAAATCCATATCTCCGTCGCCATCAAAATCAGCCCAAGTCATAGACACGGCATTATCTGCGTTTGCGATATAGTTATTAAAGACGTTATTAACGGTCTGTCCGACGTGGAATGTGCCGGACCCATCATTGATCAAAGTGGTCATGGCATAGCCGTTAACCGCTCCGTTCACGATGTAACTATGTATGGCAATGTCGATGTCACCGTCATTGTCGAGATCAACGCCGGAGGCCTCTTTGTTCGAATAAATCGTGTTACCACTGGCAAGCAAATTGCTGCTCACAAGGACACCTGCGTTATTCGATGCAAAAATGGGGAGCAAATTATCATTGCCCCAGTCACCCCAAAGCACGTCAAGATAGCCGTCACCTTCTTTATCAAAAGCAATAACGCCGCCAAGCGCGGTGGTATAGGATACGGGTACGCGGGAATGGGTGAATGTTCCGTCATTATTGCCCGTAAAGACACTCTGGGCAATGTCGCCATAGTAATATGAGCCGGCGACAACATCCGCATATCCATCACGGTTATAATCAAAGAATGTGGTATTGGTAATCACATCTCCTACTCTGTAATCAGAGTCTATCCTTGTGCTTGTTGTCAGTCCCGTTTGCGTCAAAACGCTTTCGCGCACAGTGAATTGCAAAAGACCGTTTTCCCCGATTCCTGTGCCCATGCCTGCGGTATAGTAGTTATAGATGGTGGATGAAGACGTCGCCGTGAAAGAACCTGTTTTGTGGTCATCCGCACTCACAATGTCGATCTGAACGGTCGGGGATAATCTGGAAAAATTACCCGCCGCATCATATTGGATTAGGCCAAGATTATAACTTGTATCGGCGCTTACCGATGATGACAATGACCAGGATGTTCCCGCATTGGAATCTGTCGCCAGAATAACATCAATGCCATGTTCAAAAATGCCGTTGCCATTGACGTCGTGGATCAAGACAATCGTGCTGTTTGCATCTTTCAAGCCGCTATCGGCGCTGGTGAACAAAAGGCTGGTATCGCGGGTTATATTATCACCGATAACACCGGTATCGTTCAGCGGCCGTAAGGCGGGGGAGAGAAGTCCGCTTGATGGTGCGGTAACATCAATATCCACTGTGCGTGTAACCGTGGTCGGTGAAACATTGCCGGCACTGTCGACCACACGAAGCTGATAGGTCGTGTCGCTGGTGCGCTGGATCGGATCGTCATATGTCCATGCCCCCGATACGACATTAAGGCCGGTCCATGTTGTGCCGCCGTCACTGCTGATTTGTACAATACCACCGGCCCCGACAACCGCCGCCCCTTTGAGGCTAATGGTTGTATCGCGTGTTATGAAATCACTGGTATCCTCGGTTATGGAGAATGCGCTCGTCCACGATGTATCTGTGTCTAGATCATCAATCGTTAGCGATGTAACACTCAGCGGAACGGTATTAATGGTAATGTTGAATATCGGCCCCACACTCTCAAGGTCGACAATGTTAACCACACGCGCCGAAAGGGCATGAGTGTCATTGGCAAGGTCAGAACTGATCGCGTAAGACCAAGCGGTTTGTCCGGCTGTTAAGGCAACAGTGCCAAGCAGCGTCGCACCCAGATAAATGCGCAGTTCTTCGCCAGATACGGCCGGCGCGCTAAGCGTGCCGTGCAATACGGGTTTTGTGTCGTCGGTACTTCCGCCGTGGAAAACATCCCCCGTTATGATGCCGACATCGTCCACGGCATGGGTAATTATGGCCATAGTTGTGGGGGCGGTCAGGTTGATGGTAATGGATTGCGTCGCAGTTGATCCGATATTTCCGGCAACATCAATCGTGCGTGCGATAAGGGTGTAGGTATCCTCGGCCAGCGGTGCAGAGCTGTAGCTCCAATTCGTGCCGCTAACCGTTGCCGTATGCCAGTTCGTGCCGCCGTCAAATGACAGCTCGACACGGGTGCTGGAATCTATGTTATCGCTAAGACGTCCGTGAATGGTCGGCGTGTCGTCGCTGGTTATGTAATCGGTTGCGGATATTCCTGTGTCCTGATCGATCGAGTCGATGGATATCGTTGCGGATGATGCGCTGGTTTTGACCACAACGGTCTGGCTTGCACCGACCGTGATATTGCCCGCAATATCAATCGTGCGGACCTGATAGACATGGCTGCCATCTGTTAATGTGCGCCCGTCCACAAAGCTCCAATTGGTGCCGGATACGGCCGCATCGCCCCATGTCGCGCCATTATCGACAGAAATTTGAACACGGTCGCCCGCTTCAAGCGCGCCGGCCAATGTGCCCTCTATGGTGATTTCGGTGTCAGATGTGATGAAATCACTCACAATTCCGGTGTCTTCATCAATTGCTGTGATACTTGGTGCTTCCGGGGCAACCGTATCCACCGTAACAACTTGCGATGCTACAGGCCCAGTATTGCCGGCCAGATCAATGATCCGTACCTGATATTCATGCGCGCCGTGTGCCCGTATTGTCGGGTCGGTGTGGCTCCAGCTTGTACCATTGACCACCAGATTCGTCCATGTCGCGCCATTATCGAACGAGATTTGCGCGGTTTCTTTGTTGTCGCCCAAGGCCAGAGGTGCGGCAAGCGTACCATTTAGCGTGATAGAGGTCGCGCTGGTGATAAAATCCGTTGCAGAAATGCCGGTATCGTTGCCGATCGAATCGATCGTAATCGCCCCCGGATCGGTTGTATCCACGACCACTTTTTGCGTATCGCTTGCGCCGACATTGCCCGCGCCGTCATGCACATAGATTTCGTAGTAATATGTTCCATCTGTGCGGGTTACCGGATCGAGATAGCGCCAGTCCGTGCCGGTAATATCTGTAACCTCATCCCAGCTTAGGCCACCATCAGCGGAAATATTCACGATTTCGCCAGGATTGATGGGGAGGGTAAAAGTACCAGTCAACTCAATCGTTCCATTATTGATAATAAAATCAGTGGCCGATGCGCCAGAATCACCAGTAAGCGCAACAATGTTGCTATCTGTTGGAAGTATCGTGTCCACCTCAAAATGGATGGGCGCGGTGCGGTTGCCTTCGTTACCGGCGGCGTCCACGTTGCTCACGCTCCAGGCGTATAAACCATCCTCCAACGGTGCGCTCGGCGCGAATGTCCAGTTTCCTGCGGCATCCGCTCTGACTTCACCAATAAGAACTCTCGAAGCTAAGTCGCCGTTGTAAACGCGCACAATCGAATAAGGCTCTGCCGCCGTTCCTGTCATGATCGGTGAGGCATCATTGGTGATTGTGCCGTCAATAATATCGTCTAAAACTGGATTAATACTGTCTTGGATGCGCGTCACGACGAGCATACCGGGCATGGCAGTATCAATGGTAACGATCTGGCTGCTGACCGGGCCGATATTGCCCGCAGCATCCATGATGCGCACCATATAGGTGTAATCGCCATCTGCCAATATGCGCGGATCTGCATGGTTCCAGCTTGTACCCGCTATGTTCGTAATGACTTCCCATGTCGTGCCGCTATCAAACGAGATTTGCGCCTCTTCATCCGCGCCAAGCACTACGGCAAGGCTGCCGTGAAGCGTAATCGTCTGGTCAGAGGTGAGGAAGTCTGTCGCGCTATCGCCTGTATCATCGGCAATAGAGGTAATCGTGATGGCACCCGGTGCAACCGTGTCAACGGTTACCCCGATATCTGTACCATTGGTGATATTTCCTGCGATATCAATCGTGCGGATTTTATACGTGTAATCGCCATGAGTAAGCGTACGATTGTCAACAAAGCTCCAGTCTGTGCCGCTAACGGAAACATCTTGCCATGTTGTGCCACCATTTGTTGATATCTGCGCCCTCTCTCCGGCCCCCAGTACGTCGCCCAGCGTGCCATAAATGGTGAGCGAGGTGTCGGAGGTGATGAAATCGGTTGCGCTGATGCCGGTATCATCCTCGATATGCGTGCCGGTGATCGTGGCGGGGGCTTCGGTGTCGATTGTGATGGTTTGGGTTGTGATCGGGCCGGATGTATTGGCCGCGCTCAAGATACGGGTTTGATATTCTACAGCCCCATCGCTCAGGGTACGGCTATCGGTGTAGCTCCAGCTTGTGCCGGTAGGCGTCACATCAATCCAGCTCGCGCCGCCATCAAGCGAGATTTGCAACTTTGCGCCACTGCCCAGAGTGCCGCCTGTGTGGCCGTATAAGGTCACGGATGTGGCATTGGTCACAAAATCCGAAGACGACGCGCCAGTGTCCGGTGTGATGGAATCGATGGTCACTGTATTGCTTGGTACAGATGTATCCACCGAGAAATCAAAAGGCACAGAGGCAGGGCCTTCATTGCCGGCCGCATCTTGGTTTCTGAAGGTGAAGCTGTGATTTCCTTCGTCCAGATTCGCACCCGGCCTGTAGGACCAGTTGCCGGCGCCATCCACCGTGATGATTTCAACCAAGGAGCCCTTGTTATAGACATTGATCGTTGACCCGGGCTCGGCGCCGCTGCCGGTGAATTCCGGGCGGGGATCGTTGGTTATGCCGCCCGGGCTGATCGCGCCCGTGACCGGTTCGACATTGTCGGTCACACCGCCCAGCGTCGGGGCGTCGGTTGGCGCAACCGTATCGACCGAGAAGTCAAAGGGCGCAGAGGGTGGGCCTTCATTGCCGGCAGCATCTGCGTTGCGGAAGGTAATGCTGTGATCGCCTTCATCAAAGTCAAAACCGGGTGTATAGCTCCAGTTCCCGTTACCATCCACGGGGACAGAATCGATAAGATTGCCATCGTCATAGATATTTACCCATGTGCCCGGCTCTGCGCCGCCACCGTTAAAGCTTGGGCGGGGATCGTTGGTTGCGTCGCCATCGCTGATCGAGCCTGTCACGGGGATGACCTTGTCGATCACAGCGCCCAGTATCGGGGCGTCGGTTGGTGCAATTGTATCCACCGAAAAGGCGAAGGCGGCGGAGGCGGGACCCTCATTGCCCGCATGGTCGGCATTACGGAAGGTGAAGCTGTGGCTGCCTTCGGCCAAATCTGCGCTGGGCGTATAGCTCCAATCACCATCGCCATCGACGGCTACGGTGGCGACCAGATTGCCCTTTTCATAGATATTCACCAGCGTATCTGGCTCTGCGCCGCTACCTTCGAATACAGGTCTGAGGTCGTTGGTTGTGTCGCCTGCGTTGATTGCGCCTGTTACGGGGGTTACGTTATCGGTTACACTGACCAGTACTGGTGCGTTGCCTGGCACAACCGTATCGACCGAAAATTCAAAAGCAGGTGAGGAGGGACCTTCATGCCCGGCATAATCGGCGTTGCGGAAGGTGAAGCTGTGATCACCTTCGCTTAAATTAGAGTTGGGCGTAAAGCTCCAGCCACCAGAGGAATTGACGTTTGCCGAGCCGATCAATACCCCATTATCATAGATATTCACCAGTGTATTGGGCTCTGCGCCATTGCCGCGAAATTCGGGGCGGGGGTCGTTGGTTGTGTCGCCCGCGCTGATCGCGCCTGTGACGGGGGCGATGTTATCGATCACCTCTCCCAATGACGGCACATGGGTTGGCACGATCGTGTCAACCAAAAAGGGGAAGGCTGCGGATATTGGCCCTTCATTGCCGGAATAATCAACATTGAGGAAGGTGAAGCTGTGGTTGCCTTCGGCCAAATCTGTATCGGGCGTATAGCTCCACTCACCATTGTTGTCGGCGCTCACGGTGGCGACCAAGGCGCCGTTATCATAGATTCTCACCAGCGTATCTGGCTCTGCGCCGCTGCCTTCGAATACGGGTCTGGGATCGTTGGTTGTGTCGCCTGCGTTGATTGCGCCTGTTACGGGGGCGATATTATCGGTCACACTGTCCAATACCGGCATGGTGGTCGGTATAATCGTATCGACAGAGAAGTCGAAATTTGCGGATGCCGGCCCTTCATTGCCCGCAAGATCGGTGCTGCGGAAGGTAAAGCTGTGTGAGCCTTCGGCCAGATCCGTGCCGGGAACATAGCTCCAAACCCCAGCGCCGTTAACGGTCGTCGTCCCGACCAGAACGCCATTATCATAGATATTTACACGTGTATTTGGCTCAGCATCCGCGCCATTAAAGGTCGGGCGGGGATCGTTGGTTGTATCGCCATCATGGATCACGCCTATTACCGGCGCGATATTGTCGATCACATCGCCCAGTATCGGCATATGGGTTGGCACAACCGTGTCGATCAGGAATGTAAAGCTTGCCGATGACGGGCCTTCGTTGCTGGCGCTGTCGAGCTTGTGGAAAGTAAAGCTGTGGCTGCCTTCGGCCAGGTCTGTGCCGGGCGTAAAGCTCCAATCACCATTGTTGTCGGCGCTCACAGTGGCGACCAGGATGCCATTATCATAAATTCTGACGGACTCATCCGGATCCGCGTCACTGCCTGCAAATACGGGTCTGGGGTCGTTGGTTGTGCTGTTCGCGGTGATCGCGCCTGTTACGGGGGCGATATTATCCGTCACGCTGTCCAATACGGGCGCAGAGCCAGGCACAACGGTAAGAACCGAAAAGGCAAAACCTGCAGAGGATGGCCCTTCATTGCCCGCATGATCGGCGTTGCGGAAGGTGAAATTGTGCGCGCCTTCGGCCAGATTTGTGCCGGGCGTGTAGGCCCAGTCACCACCGCCATCAACAGTGACGGTGGCGACCAGAACGCCGTTATTATAGATATTCACCAGCGTATCCGGCTCTGCGCCGCTGCCCTCAAATACGGGTCTGGGATCGTTGGTTGTATCACCTGCGCTGATCGCGCCTGTCACCGGTTCGATATTATCGGTCACACTGTCCAATACGGGTATGGTGGTTGGAACGATCGTATCGACCGAGAAGGAAAAGTCTGCGGAGGATGGGCCTTCATTGCCCGCAAAATCAGTGTTGCGGAAGGTGAAATTATGCGCGCCTTCGGCCAGATCGACGCTAGGCGTAAAGCTCCAAACCCCAGCGCCATTGGCGCTTGTCGTCCCGACCAGAACGCCATCATTATAGACATTCACCAGCGCGTTGGGAACGCCCCCCGAACCATTAAAGGAAGGGCGGGGATCATTGGTTGTATCCCCCGCTGTAATCGCGCCGACCACAGGCAGGACATTATCGGTTACACTGCCCAGTATGGGTACGGTGGTTGGTGCAATCGTGTCCACCGAAAATTCAAAGGGGGCGGATGCCGGCCCTTCATTGCCGGCCAGATCGGCATTGCGAAAGGTAAAGCTGTGCGCGCCATCGGATAAATCAGTGCCGGGCGTAAAGCTCCATTCGCCGATGCCGTCCGTAGTGGTTGTGCCGATCAATATCCCGTTGTTATAGACATTGATATGCGTGTCTGGCTCTGCGCCGTTGCCGGTGAATTCCGGTCGCTTATCGTTGGTCGTGTCGCCCGCGGTGATTGTGCCGATTATCGGTGCAATATCATCATGCACATTGTCCAGCACTGGTGTGGTGGTGGGCGCAACCGTATCCACCGAAAAAGTAAAACCTGCGGATACCGGCCCTTCTTCGCCGGAGCTTTTGGCATTGCGGAAGGTAAGGTTGTGCGCGCCTTCGGCCAAATCCGCGCCGGGCGTAAAGCTCCAATGGCCGGCCGCATCAACCGGCGCCGATCCAATCAATACGCCGTTATCGTAAATATTGACCTGTAATCCCGGGGCGGCGCTTGTGCCGGTGATGACGGGGCGGTTGTCGTTGGTTGTATCGCCCGCATTGATTCGGCCAATCACGGGGGCGACGTTGTCACTTACGCTGTCAAGGTTGGGCGAGCGCGTATCAAAATCATAGTTGTCGCGGGGAGTTCTCGATTTCCCCTTGCCGCCGCCGGACGATCCGCTAGCGGCTGCTGCCACACCCGCGCCACCAAGCAAAAGCGCAGGTAAAATCCACCCATATCCCATAGATTGTGTTTCCGCCGCGACCAAGGGTTCGTAATAAAAGCTGATGGATGTGGCTTCCGCGCTGGGCGATAAGGACATAGCGCTTTCTTCGGGCAGGGCGCGCCATGCCTCGCTGGTCAGCTTATCAATGAAAACAATCTCGTTGCACGTGCCGGAACCACAATTAAAATAATTTTGAATCCGCAGCTCTGTGCCATCGTCGAACGTAATCACCAGATCAGTGCCGTCTTGCATATAACTTGCGGCATGTCGTGTTGATTCCGTGATCTGGATGATGTCGCCGGGTTGGGGGGACAGCGTTGTGCTGCCGTCGCTCACAATTTTATTTCTAAGGGCGGATGTTTGAGTGTCGATAATTTGAATCTGGATGCTCATAGAATGTCTCCGCTCATTAGAAATTAAAATATTGATGACGTAGAAGTATCGAAATGCATCTTGATTTTAGGGAGATCTTTTTAGCAAACAAGCATGAGTACCCGCGTGTATCACGCAAGGTTCATGGGTATGCAGAAGAAAGTTTTTGATAAAATATTTAGATCAAAGAAAAGATATATTTAAAATCATTATTCCAATGATGGGCAATTTACAGCCTATTGATAGAAGGTGATATTTTCCGGGCAGATAACTTGCTTCGATTTATTGTCTGCGTCACTTGATGACGCGGTGTCCAGACCGGAAGCTGCCCACGATATCTCTAACATCCCGGACATGGTTGTGAAAAACTCATTGGATATGGCGGCCGATCTTTGGTGTTTTCTACTCAAATATTATAAAAATATACCAGAGAGAGCGGAATGCCCGAAGATGCGAAATTGGCCAGACTCATAGAGCTTTGGATTAGAACGGGAAGTATGGATGTCGAAAAAATGCAGAAAATAGATTTCAATACACCACAGGAAGACAGCGCTGCGCTGTACGCGGCGTAATTTCCGGAGTGTCATTATTTGACGGTAACGGCCTTGGTAATACCAGCCACGCCGCCGGAGCGGTTTAGAAGACGCAGAGCCAGAGTTTGTGGGGCGTGTCTCCGGTATCCCCCACGTACTTTACTGGATATAAAGTGTTGTGGATGGCTTGTATATCAATGGGTTAGGGGCGTTCTCGGACTGTGCCGGAAAGTAGATTGGTTGTGATTGGCAGACGCGCGACCCGGCTTTCTCCAATCGTAGTAGTTTCAATGGATTGTGCTGGTTTCAACATAAATGAAAACTTGACTTTCGCTCGATAATATAGGAATATAGTCTCCGTACAGGCCACAGGTGCGTCCAGCATCGTGGCCTTTTTCCATTTTACCAACACATTGGGATTCCGATGAAGATAGAGCTTTCCCAACCTTTTGCCGCGAATGGCAAAGTGGACGAATTCGACGTCAAGCAAATGAAAAAGGCTTTGAACCGCATTGGCTATTATCAGCCCTATGAAAAAGTGGGCATTACTGGAATCGCCGACATGGGCGTGTTCGATGCATTAAAGGCATTTCAAAAGGATCGCGGCCTTACAGCCAACGGCTCAGCTAAACCTGACGATGAAACTATCCACACCCTAAATAAGGAAACATCGAAAACTCCGAAGGGACAATATATCTGGCGCACAGTCGAAGATGACAAAGTCCGCAAAGGTCACGCTGAATTCAATCGTACCATCCGCGACTGGAGCGACGATCCAGATCCAGGAGAGGAATTCAACTGTCGTTGCTGGGCGGAGCCTGTCTCTGCAGTAGCGGGACTAAAGCAGGAAATAATAGAGCTTGCTAAAGATAGTAATAAACCATGGACTAATATGGATTTCGTATCACATTTTTATTTCGGCGGCGGTCAGGGAAAAACACTGACGGAAATTGGATTTTTAAATGCCGTAATCGACCATGCAAAGAAAACCATGTTCGAAAATGTGCTGCAGCAAGTCGCGGAAAAAGCAAAAAACACCCAAGAAGGTGTTTTTACCGGATCGTGGAGTAATTCATACCCGTTTGGCGATGTCATTTTCTCACTAGGTGGGGTTACTATTAAGGGTCGTTTTGGTGGGACAGTTAAAAAAGAAGATAACATTCTTATAATTGATGCACAGGCTGAATATGAATTTTCAGATACTTTTACCGATCCCCTGAATAAGAGACAAAAGAAAATAGGATCGTCTGCGCTTGAAGATATTCCTTACGATTTCTCAAAGCTGTGGTGGAATCCTGGCAACCTTGGCGCTGCTTATTTCGCGGCGGATACGGAATATATGGGAACGCCCTACGAAATAACGGGCCACTGGAAAACGAAAATTACCGGCTCAATCAGCGCTGGAAAATAGAAAGTCCAGAGAAAATCGATACAATCAAAAATATAGTCATACATGCTGAGATAATCAGCACAGCATTGCTAACCCATCCATACCGCAAATTTTCAGACAATGGCCAAGAGGGTAACTTGTAATGCTGCCTCCAGAGAATTTCGTACCATCCTAGCCCCATTATAAAGAAAAGATTGATAATCATAAGCCAGAGAAATTTATAACTTAAGCACCCATTATTAATCAGCGGGAAACATTCCTGAAACTCAAAAGCGATGGCGGAAAAAATAAAATAGCCCCCCATTGGAAGCAAAAGGTTTCTGCTTTTAGCCTTTGATGATATATTTGGTTTCATCCTAAAAATCGCGATAGGACCAGCAATCAGACATATGAATAGCGCCAGCTTCAAAAAAATTGATAAAAAATCCATTTTCAAAATTTATCATATTTTCTTAGAACCAAAACACATTCTTAATAATCTTGCCTAAATCACAGCGTGATAACAGCCGTTGTGGAAAATGGTTATGGATACAAATAGCGGCGCCCGTCGGGGAGTCTAAAGAGCGTAAGGATAGGATTTTTTGACCCTTTCGTCAGCTCCCAGCCTAATCTATCAGCTGGCGCGCAACATCAACGAGCCATGGGGTTTTAAGGCGGGACAAATTTTTTCTTATCTGCTTCCTGTCTGTTGATGACAGAAGTTTTCGACACCTCCTGAGTATGCCCTCATCTACGCAGTCCTTTCCTAAATAATCAAGCGCCTGCAATACGAGAAAACCTTTGCCGCCTTTCTGAAATGGCGGAACCCTTGTGCTTACGAGGATAATATGACCTTTCCCGAGATTAACCCTCTTTGCTTTTCCGGTGGTTGCAAAAACCGGCTTTGCGGGAACCTGTGTGGACAGGCCCAGCATATTAGCAGCCTGTGCGCCCGTTGGGCAGATCGTATCTCCGTTCTGACGGGCAATAGCTTGCGCAACCTCCAATCGGTCAGGCGACAAATCTCCCAGCTTGGGATGCTGGCGTGGCAAATCATAAAGGCCGCGACCGATGCGACGGATTGTATTGTCCTGCACTAAGCCGTGCAGGATGAAATCGACATTGCTTCGCTGCGCCAAATCCAGAAAATCTTTAGGCGTAAAGACCCAGCCACTGCCCTTCGATCGTATCCTCTTTATTACGCATTGTGCTGCAGATTTCATGGCTTTCAACCGACTTATATCTAAGATTATATGATATATTTTCTTAGATATAATATTAACAGAAAAAGCATATTTCTATGAAATTTTAAGGCCGTAGTTTATTTCTGTATGCCTTAAGGTACTATGAGTCCCCTAATAAGAGAAAATTTAAACCTGCCACGATAATGCCGGGATTTGGACTGGGAATACCGAGATATATTGCATATTTCAGAATGGTGGCCTGCTGCCAATACAATAGTTCTCTTGGCACCGACCCCGGCCCTCATGTAGTTTTACAAAAAACCTAAACAAAATTGAGTAATGTCATGGCGGAAGCCTATAACATCAATATATTCGTCCCTCATGGCGACCCCGAAGGGATACGGATTGTCAGTCTTAAGAACTGGACTGGCGAATGCCTGATTTTTCCGCGTGATAAATGGGACATCGCTTGTCAAGGGCCCGAGATGAAAAAACTCGGCGTTTATATCCTTTCCGGATACAAGGAATCCGATCCGGACATGCCAGTGTTTTACATCGGTCAGACAGACGATATCAAAGGACGCCTTGATCTCCATCGCAAGAAGAAGGATTTTTGGGATAAAGCGATTGTCTTTGTTTCCAACAATGATTTTTTGAACCGCGCTCACATTACCTGGCTTGAATGGTTCCTGCACAATAAAGCCACTTGTATGAAGTGCTGCAGGCTCGACAATCAGGTCGCCCCCATGGAACCCAGCATGTCGGAATCCGAGTGCGCAGACATGCAAGTATTCTCCCGTCAAATGCTGCAAATTCTGCCTTTGCTTGGTGTTCACGCATTTGAAGAACCCAAGACCTATCGCGCCCCAGTAAAGACGGCACCGGGAACAAAAGACTGGCGCTCAAATCCTGATCTCTGGGATGCGGTGATTGTGCCTGCGAAAGAAGATGGATTTCAGGAAACCTTCATTCAGGACAGGCAATGGTATGCCATCCGCATCGGCGGCGGCATGTTGGAGCGTTTAAAATATATCGCGGCCTATCGCGTAAAGCCGGTTATGGCCATCACCCATTATGCAGAAATTGACCGGATCGAACCTTATGGAGATACCGGGAAATATATCGTTTATTTTAAAGGTGCTGCACAAGAAATTAGCCCTATCAACTACGCTGACGCGCCATTACGCTGACGCGCCATCAGGCGCCATGCAGGGGCCGCGCTATACCAATATAAATCAGCTCAAATCTGCAAAAACGATTAGTGAACTTCTATTTGGAGAAGCTGAATAAAACGCCCCTGTATGGCCAACCACAAGTGAGGCCTAATAATTTGTTTTTCCTGTATATATTTGACATTCCTTCTTGATTGTTCCGCTATTTTCTCTTAATTTCTTACCAGTATTCGAGGAAATCATATGCAATCAGACATCATGACCATACGCGAAGTCGCGGAATATCTCCGCCTCAACGAAAAAACAACTTATCGTTATGTCGCTGAGGGCATTATTCCCGGCTTCAAAATTGGAGGGGCTTGGCGTTTTCGGCGCGATGAGGTCGAGGCGTGGACAAAGCAAGCAAGCAGGAAAACAGCATAGAAATGGTAATACGGCTCTATGCAATCAGAAAAGAAATTATAGGTAAAATTTTTGTCTAAGAACTCGCAAAATACAAAAACAGGCCTTTTGCCTGGAAGTCATTCCGGCATCCGCGACAATCATTTCCGCGGCAAAGTTTCTGATTTTTTAAAAGATAAGGTTTCGAAGGATAGTGCCTTATCTATCGTTTCGGCGTATTTCACAATTTATGCATACCAGGCACTTTCAGAACGCTTAAACACAATCGGAAATCTCCGTTTTCTTTTCGGAGAACCGCGCTTCATCTCGTCTCTTGATCCTGAGAAGACCGATAAAAAGTCATTCAAAATCGAAGATGAAGAACTTGAGCTTGCTAATCGGTTACAGCAGAAAGAAGTAGCAAGACGTTGCTCTGAATGGATTAAAGAAAAGGTAGAGATTAAGTCCATCCGCCAATCAAATCTTTTACATGGCAAACTTTATCATATTCATGATGGTCATCGTGAGCATGCGATCTTGGGGAGCTCGAATTTTACTTTAAGAGGCTTGGGTCTTGCTCCTACATCGAATATAGAATTGAATCTTGTCGTAGACAGCGACCGAGATCGCGCCGACCTACAAGCCTGGTTTGATCAGATATGGGATGACAATAATCTTGTTGCCGATGTGAAAACTGAGGTTTTATCTTATCTTGAACAGCTCTACGTCAATCATAGTCCAGAATTTATTTATTTCCTCACGCTCTTTAACATTTTCGAAAAGTTCCTGGCGGGGCAGCAAGAAGATTCTCATTTATTTGATCGGACAGAAATTATTGATACCGATGTTTGGAATGCTCTTTATGAGTTCCAAAAAGATGGCGTGAAGGGCGCAATTCACAAAATAAATTCTCACAACGGCTGCATCCTTGCCGATAGCGTCGGCTTAGGAAAAACATATTCAGCTCTGGCGATTATAAAATATTTTGAGTTGCGGAATCATCGCGTCCTGGTTCTCTGCCCTAAAAAACTAAGAGACAATTGGACACAGTACCTAGCGCAAAATAATAGCGAATTGAACCCATTTCTAAAAGACAGGTTTGGATATACCGTTCTTTCCCATACGGATCTTTCAAGAGAAAACGGCAAGGTTGACAGCGTTGATTTGTCAACGGTCAACTGGGGGAATTTTGACCTTATTGTTATTGATGAATCTCATAACTTCCGGAACAATACCAAGGGGAAAAAGGACGACGACGGGAACATCATCAAAAAAAGCCGATATGAACGGCTTATGCAAGACATCATAAAATCGGGCGTAAAAACGAAAGTTCTTCTGCTATCCGCCACTCCCGTAAACAATGATCTAAAAGATTTAAGAAATCAGATTTATTTTATCACCGAAGGCCGCGATCACGCATTCACGGAAAGCTTCGGCGTCGCCAGCATCAAGGAAACTCTGACGAATGCGCAACGTACTTTCATGGAATGGGCTAGGCGTTCTGGCGATAAAGATTCTCACGACCTTTTAGAGCGACTGCCCGCCGGATTTTTTAAATTATTGGATGAATTAACAATCGCTCGGTCACGCAAGCATATCCAAAAATATTACCGAGATTCGATTAATAAAATTGGGCATTTCCCAAAGCGCCTGAAGCCTCGCGCCGTCTTTACCGAGATCGATGCCAAGGGACGATTCATGTCCTATGACCGGTTAAATGATGAAATCCAGAATTATCAATTATCTCTCTTCAACCCGTCGCGCTATGTTCTGTTACAATATAAGGCAGATTATGAAGAACGTTCTGTCAGAAACTTCTCGCAGGCAGACCGAGAGCGGTTCCTCATTGGCATGATGAAAGTCAATTTCCTTAAGCGCCTAGAGAGTTCAGTGCGCGCTTTCGCCATCACAATGGAAAGAACCGTTGAAAAAATAGAATCCCTGGAAAAACGTTTGAAAGATTTCAAGGCCTATCAAAAAGAAAACGAAAATGACATTCAGGCGGACTTGTTCTCAGGGTCGGTAGAAGATGACGATGAGTTGCAGGATGCTTTCCAAGTTGGCAAGGCTCTGAAGTTTCACATGGCGCATTTAAATGTCGATGCTTGGCTTGCCGATCTTGCCAAAGATAAACAGCAGCTTTCCATGCTAGCGGAGACAGCTAGTGCGGTGACGGCGGAAAGAGATCAAAAACTTTCCGACCTCAAAGCGATTATTGCCGATAAAATCAGAAACCCTGCTGACAACATCAGGGGGGAGAAGAACAGGAAAGTTATCGTTTTTACGGCCTTTGCCGATACAGCGGAGTATCTGTACGAGGACATTTCCGTTTGGGCACGAGCAGAGTTGGGCATTCACAGCGCCATGGTTTCCGGTGGAGCAAAGCCAAACCGCACCACTTTTGGCAAGGCCGATTTCTCAAATATCCTGATAAACTTTTCTCCACGGGCCAAGCATCGTGCAAAAATGAAATCAATGCCCCAAGATGATGAAATCGATCTTCTGATTGCCACGGATTGTATTTCAGAAGGTCAAAACCTTCAGGACTGTGACTTCCTTATAAACTATGACATTCATTGGAATCCTGTTCGGATCATTCAACGCTTCGGTCGCATTGACCGTATCGGCAGCCTTAACAGTCAAATCCAGCTTGTGAATTTCTGGCCGACGCCCGATCTTAATAAATATATCAACCTGAAAAACAGGGTTGAGGCCCGAATGGCCTTGGTTGATATTGCCGCCACGGCGGAAGATAACATTCTACAGGCAAAAGATCTTGAAGAGTTGATCCGCGAGGATATGCGCTATCGCGATAAGCAGCTTCTCCGGTTGAAAGATGAAGTCTTGGATCTAGAAGATTTCAATGAAACTATTTCCTTGAATGAATTTACGCTCGATGATTTTAGGATGGAGCTTTCCAGCTACATTGAAGCGAACAGGAAAAAACTGGAGGAAGCACCGTTCGGTCTTTATGCTCTTGTGCCGCCGCATCCGGAAATTCAGGCCATCCAGCCGGGCGTTATATTCTGTCTGCGTCAGCGCGGGAATAGCGACGGCACAGAAGCGGTCAACCCTCTGCAACCTTATTATCTTGCCTATGTTAAAGAGAATAGCGAGGTTAGATATGGTTTTGCCCAATCCAAACAAATCCTCGATATTTTCCGCGCCGTCTGTTTGGGAAAAGGCGAGTCGTATAAAAAACTGTGTGATCTATTCGATGACGAGACAAATAACGGCGCCGATATGGTCCATTATACGGCCTTGCTGGAGAAAGCGGTAGAATCAATTCTGGCGCAATATAATAAACGGAATTTAGGAAATCTTCTTGCCAGTCGTGGCGGAAAACTGACAGAATCCGAATTGCAAGCCGGGTCAGCGGATGATTTTGAATTAATAACGTGGCTTATTATCAAGGCGCAGGATGGGAAATAAATATGGCGTCTAAACCGTCCTCACAGGAAATTCAAAACGATCTGGCTCTCTTCGGCAAAAAGCTCCTGAAAGAAGCCGCCATCAACTTTTTCGGAACGCTGGGCTATGCCAGCGGCAAAACTTTGGCGCTGGATTCCGCTGATACGAAAGATTTTCTGGCAATCATAGACCCACAGAAAAAGATTGATCCTGCAAAAGCATCCATCGAAGACTGGAAAAAGGTTCATTTCCTATTCCAGCTTACCAACGATGAAATTCCTACCCTGGCAGCGGGCCAGAAAGATCTTCTGGCCGGAAGCCGCGACTGGCAGCAGGGAATGATTGAATCCTTTGTCTTTCTGGCTATTGAGCTTTCCGGCGCTGACTGGTCGCGGACGCGCCTTGCCAATATCACCAGGGAAGTGAACCGGCGCTTTCCTATGCCTGTCATCATTCTCTTTAAGCATGAAAGGAAGCTGTCCCTTGTGGTGATTGACCGGCGCCCCAATAAAAAGGACGCCAGCCGCGACGTTATAGATGGCCGGATTTCAATCATCCGCGACATTGATCCGGAAAGCCCGCACCGGGCGCACATCGACATTCTTCAGGATATGGCGCTGTCCAACCTTGGTGGCCGTTATTCCCCTACGAATTTCCGGGCGCTGTATGATGCCTGGCTCCAGGTTCTCTCCGCGCAGGAACTGAACAAGCGGTTTTATGAAGAACTGGCCAACTGGTATTTTTGGGCCTTGCGGATAACGAACTTCCCGGAAGGACAACCGCTTGATTCCGACGACCGCCCGTCCGTTGCGGTTATCCGCCTTTTAACCCGGCTTATTTTTGTCTGGTTTGTAAAGGAAAAAGGATTGGTTCCGGAAGAGCTTTTCCTGAGAGAAAAAATAAAATTCCTGCTGGCCAGCGACCCGGCAAACAAACCGGATGACAGCACATATTATAAAGCGATCCTGCAAAATCTGTTTTTCGCCACTCTGAACACCGAGCAATCGGTGCGTGGCTGGAAGCAGAAGGAAAACGGAAAAGCCTCCACGGACAAATATTTGATCCATACAGTCTATCGTTACCGCGATTACTTTAAAAACCCCGATGAGGCATTGGAGCTGTTTTCTCATATACCATTCCTCAACGGCGGATTGTTTGAGTGCCTAGATCGCCGATTGTCGGAACAGGATGTTGCCCGCAACCCCGGCCTCGAAGATATGGCGGTAAAGGAAGGAAACGGCCTTGTCCTACGTGTTGACGGCTTTTCCGAACGCAAGGAGAACCCGCTCTGCGTCCCCAACAGGCTGTTTTTTGCCAGTGAAGAAACGGTTGATCTTAATACCGATTACGGCACGAAGGGAAAAACTTATAAGGCCAGTGGCCTGATTGAAATTTTCTCCCGTTATAAATTCACGGTCGAGGAAAACACGCCGGTTGAAGAGGAGGTGGCGCTCGATCCCGAACTTCTGGGCAAGGTCTTTGAAAACCTGCTGGCCAGCTATAACGAGGATACGAAGACCACGGCCCGCAAACTATCCGGCTCCTTCTATACGCCGCGTGAAGTCGTCGATTATATGGTCGATGAAGCCCTCATCGCGCATTTTGAAAAATTCCTGCAACCGCTCTCGGATGCCGATACGCTGGATACGCGGCTCAGAAGCCTTCTGTCCTATACTAAACCGGATCACGATTTTTCCGACACGGAAATCGAAGCCATTATCGAATCCATCGAAGGTCTGCGGGCACTCGACCCGGCTTGCGGCTCTGGTGCCTTTCCGATGGGATTGTTACAAAAACTTGTTCACGTTCTAAAAAAACTGGATCCTGACAATGCCCGGTGGAAAGCGCGGAACCGCGCGCCGCTGGAAGCGCAAAGGGCCGAAGCCAAAAAAATCCCCGACTCGCAATTGAAAGAGGAAAAAACCGACGAGGCGGAAAAGGCCCTGGACAAGCTTGATGAGGATTTCTCCGACACCCATTACGCCGATTATTCCCGGAAACTGTACCTGATCGAAAAATGCCTGTACGGCGTTGATATTCAGCCCATTGCCGTCCAGATCGCCAAGCTGCGCTTTTTCATTGCCCTAGTGGTCAGTCAGAGATTCAAGCCCAAGGCCAAAAACGGCAACATCACCGCCCTGCCGAACCTGGAAACCAAGCTGGTGGCGGCGGATAGCCTTATGCCCATCGACCGCCCGGCGCAGGGTGGCCTGCGCGATCCCCGTATCGGGGAAAAGGAACTGGAATTGCGGGAGGCCGGCGGACGCTATTTCGCCGCCCGTACAGGGAAGACGAAACGCAAATGGAAAAATGCCATTTATACCCTACGCGATGAACTGGCCGACCTTCTGGAGAAAGACCTGTTTCTTGAATCCGCATCGGCACAGCAACTCGCGCATTGGGATCCGTTCGACCAAAACGCCGCCGCAGGATTTTTTGATTCCGAATGGATGTTCCAGCTAACGGACGGGTTCGATATTGTGATCGGCAATCCGCCTTATGTCAGACAGGAAGAGATAAAACATTTAAAAGATAATCTCAAGAAACACTATGAGTGCTACAGCGGGACGGCAGACTTGTATGTATATTTCTATGAGCAGTCGATCAAATTTCTGAAACCCGGCGGCGCTTTTGCCTTTATCACGTCGAACAAATGGTATCGTGCCAAATACGGCGAAAAACTCCGCGCCTGGATGAACAGTCACACCCAGATCCGGCGTCTGATCGATTTTGGCGATGCGAATGTTTTTACGGCGATTGCATATCCAACGATTGTTATTGCAACAAGGCGCAGAAAACACATTATTCGCCCGTTGAAATCAGATCAAATTATGGCGCTGAATTGGACAAGTGATCGACCTGTAGAAACATTTGCCTCTGTTTTTGAAAAAGAGTCATTTACGGTATCTCAAGAAGAGTTAGATGTTTCTGGCTGGCAAATTGAAACGCCTTTGAAGAAAAATCTTCTTGATCGTATCCGTTCTCTTGGAAAACCGCTTGGGAAATACTGCAATCAGCAGGTTTTTTATGGAATTAAGACAGGTTTTAATAAGGCATTCGAAATTGATACAACTATAAAAGATCGGCTTATTGCGGAAGATAAGAAATCGCAGCTTATTATAAAACCATTTTTGAGGGGCAGAGATATAAAAAGGTGGCATGTAGAATCTCAGGAAAAGTGGCTGATATTTACACGCCGTGGAATTAATATAGATGAATATCCGGCTGTTCTTTCTTATCTAGAAGGATTTAAAAAAGAACTGACCCCAAAACCTGCCGATTGGGAGGAAAAGAAAAAGGGGAAATGGCCAGGAAGAAAATCCGGTTCTTACAAATGGTATGAGATACAGGATAATATTGCCTACTGGCAGGGATTCGAGAAGCCTAAAATTTTTGTGCCCGCCATACAAAATGGTGTCCATTACGCGCCAGATTTAGAGGGTTATTACGGCAACGATAAAACCAATATTATTGTTTCCGATGACTGGAAATATTTGTCTGCTGTATTGAATTCGTCCATTTCGTGGTGGGTTTCTCAACAAACATTCTCCAGTAAGCAGGGTGGTTTTTATGAATTCAAACCAATGTATATATCCGATTTACCCATTCCAGCGGCAAAAGCAGAACATAAGGAAATCATAGAAACAATTGTCCATGCCTTGCTTGAACCCCGAAGTGAAGTTTATAAATTTGAACAATTATCAAATGCCTTTGTGTACGAACTTTTCTTCCCGGAAGAGTTACATGCCAAAAAACTCCGGTTTTTCGATGCAGCGGAAAAGGCTGGTATTCTGAAACTATCCGGTCTAAAAGGTGACGCGCTCCGGAAGGAAGCAAAAATCCTGGCGGACAAGATATTCAGCACCAGCCATCCGCTCTATGCCATGCTGTTCGACCTACAGGCGCTGGACATTGTGCGTATCATCGAGGGCAAGGAGTAATGGCCATGCGCATCAAGCGCCTGTCCCTCAATAATTTCCGTGCTTTTCCCGGACCCGGCCATCATTTCGACCTGAAAGGCAAAAACCTGCTGGTCTATGGCGAAAACGGCGCCGGGAAGTCATCGGTGTTTCATGCACTACGCGCTTTTTTCTCTTTCAGGCCATGGCGGGTGCTGGGTTTTTATAACAATGTCTTTTCCGGGTTGACTGATTGTTCCGTTCAGGTCGAGTTCATGGACGGCTCAACGGCGGTTTGGGATGGCACAGGGCATCCCGGCAACATTGCAGCAGGTAACCAGACCGTAAAAGATGCAGCGCTTTACCGTTCCTGCCTCGATTACAAATCTTTGCTGGAAACGAATCTTTCCCATGGCCCGGATGAGATCAATCTTTTCGACATCGCGGTACGCCGCCTGCTGCACAGCTATTCTGTAACCGTAGCGGGAGGAACATCGAAAACCGTCCGCGAACTATGGAACGATGTGCGAAGAGCGCTGGATGATATTCAGAGGGCCCGCCGCGTTAGCCAGCGTATGGTTGATAATATTAATGCCGCCTGCGCCACTTTTAATGATGGTTTCCGGCAGGCAATTGTTGTTTTACCGCCGCATATAAAGACCCTTCTATCTGACCTGCTCCATGCCGATATAGATATTGGGAATTCTTCTTTTCCTGGCGTTACTTATAATCAAGGCAGCCGAAATCTGGACGGGATGACTTTAACCCTGCCGGTGCAATTCCGGACCCACCCTTTAGATCGGCCACAATACTTTCTCAACGAAGCCAGGCTGTCGGCGCTGGGACTAGCCATATACCTCGCCGGTCGCCTTGCCTGCGTTCCCGCCGGGACGACAGCAAACATCCTTAAACTGTTGGTGCTGGACGATGTCCTGATAGGCCTCGACCATTCAAACCGCTTGCCTGTTCTGGAAGTTCTGCAAAAACATTTTTCAGACTGGCAGATTATTCTTCTGACTCACGACCGTGTTTGGTTCGATATGGCGGATGATTATCTGGAACCCAGCAAGCAATGGGAGTGGTGTAAGATATTTGAACATAGGGATGGACCTATCCCTTCCCCTTTTATTCAACCTAAAAATCCACCAGTCAATGGAACCGCTGCAACGTATTTTGCACAGGCGCAAGACTTTTTTACAAATCATCACGATTTTGCGGCTGCCACATATGCACGGATCGCATTTGAGATGGCGACTAAGAAGTTTTGTGACAATAAAAAAATTCCAATTCGGTATCATGAAAATTATAAAAACTTAAAAACGGAAGATTTATTGGATGGAATATTATTATGGATTCCTGGAAAGGCTCCTAGGTGGAATGGTCTAGTAGCAAAAGTCAACGCGGTAAAAGTATGTAGAAATGTTGTTCTCAATCCTTATTCTCACGCTGCTCCACCGACATTAGCTTCGGCTGAAATAAAAAATGCTCTTGATGCAGTCGATGATCTTATGAAAGCCATGTCAGCAAAGGACTGCCCATGAACGCTGAAAGATCACACAGGGCCGCCTTCGGAAAATGGGGACAGGCTGGTGTTCCTCAGAAGGGCTGGAGTTGCGACGGCATGGAAGATCTTGGCGAACCCTCCGCCATTTGTGAAATGTGCGAAACCCAGGAAATCCGCTATGTTCATCATATGAGCCATCCCCGTTTTCCGGGCGGTCTGGCTGTCGGTTGCGTCTGCGCCGGAAAAATGGAGGAGGATTATAAAAACGCGCAAAACCGGGAGCGTGATTTAAGAAATCTTGCCAAGCGGCAACAAAACTGGTCACGGCGCACATGGCGGCAATCCATGCGTGGGAACTATTACATGAACGTGGATGGCTTTAATCTGACTCTTACAGAGAACAGCAGAGGCCCAAAGAAATCATGGTCTATTCGCGTTGTTAATCGCACAACACAAAAAGAACAATATTCAAAACAGAAATATGAAACTCTCGAAAATGCTAAAGTCGCTGCTTGGAAGGCTTTGCTCTGGGCAAAGAAAAATCTGTAATAAGCTTTAATCAAGGTTTTTCCGCTGCACGTTAATCTGCCGCAGCAGGGTCGGCAGCGTGGCTGACCATAGCAGGGAAAAACAGGCGATAAAAGAAAAAGCGGAGGAGAGAATTTTGATGTGCATCTCGGCGCCCGTGACAGGCTCATCCAGGCTCAGCCATTTCAAAACGACTGCAAGAATTAGGGCAAGGTAATAAGACCAGAAGATCATGGCCTGACCATCGATCAAGTGCATATCATCCGATTTTATGATTTTCTCCATCCGTTTTCTTTCGGCTTCATCCTTGTAATCGGACTGGCTCAGGGAGGGACGAGATGATAAAACAGCGGAAATGGCTAGGGAAATCCCGATCAGTATTGACAAGATGGTCGCCAGTAAATCGGTCAAAGGTATGAATTTAAGGGGCGAGCCATAAGCCAGATAGGCGACGTATGCCGATACGCCGACAGCAATCAAAAGCCACACTATCTTTCTTATCGATACCGGCATATCACCATTCCAAAGCCTTGTTTGCTTGCAGTTCGTCGTAAAAGATCTTCAGTTCGTGTTTTGTGTGCTGGGGACAAATGCTGTTTGCAAATGTTTTCAGCTTCACGCCCTTGGTAACTTTCAGCTTGAGATTTGAAATTTTACTCTCATCCTCAAGAGTGATTGTGTACTCACCAATATCGCCTTCGATGATGGTTTTGCCAATATCCGTTAACCACTCATCTTTTCGAATCTCCTCCTTCTTGAACCGGCCACGGTTCAATACCAGCCGTCCGCTGGTATTTGCCCGCTTTCTGATATTTTCTGCATCTGCGGGCGTACCAAATATTTTACGGACAAATCCGGCGCCTGGCATTGTGGTTCCGTCTGCGATTTTATCAAACGTAGCCAGATAGCTTGTGACAGACAGGTCGATGCTTTTCACACCGACTTCCTGGATTTTTTCAATCTCGGTTTTATTGGCGACATCACTGACCTTGAAAGCAAAGTCAGAAGCAAGGACGCCTGCTTTTATGCCGAGTGTACAGATAATATTATGAACCAGGCTATCCCGGTTGCCGAGATTGCAGGCGATAATGTGATTGTTCGCAATGAACAGCATCACTTCTTCGTTAAGAAATTCTGAATTTTCCGGTGGAGAATGCTCTTCCACATCGATGGTCTGGTCAGATTTTTGCAAGTTTATGATACCGGTGGGACCAGCTTCCGAGGCTGTCAAGCGAACAAAGGTTCCGGAGCCGTTGGCAGGCGTATCAACCTGGGCCAGCCGATATGTTCTTAACAAATCAGCCTGATAAATACGGTCATTATGATTCGGCAGATTCTGAATAATCCCTGCAACAACCTGCTCCATACTGCCATTATAGCCGTCAGGGAAATAAGTCTTTTTCAAAACAAGGGTCTTGTATTTTTCTGCCATTTCTTCCTCGTATCATCAGGTTAACGTGCCAATAGTTGCGGCAAAGTTTAAGGCTAGGAACCTTTCCACAGCTTTTGTCTGAATTATCATTGGGCTTTCCGTTATTTATACAGACTGAAGATTGTAAAGAAAACAGGAAATGTTTGCGTTTTGTTCTCTTTTCTATACAATTTCATAATTTCCGCGCAGAAAAAGGCGCAGAGCAGGGATCATTGAGGAACAACGTGTCGTTGAAATTTGATGAAATTGGCCAATGGTCGGAACTGAAGCTGGAGATCGTCGAAAAGTACGGTAAGGCCTATACCGGCACCCTAAAAAATACGACTTTGAAAAAATATTACATTGATGCTTTCAGCGGTGCTGGCATTCATGTTTCAAAAAAGACAGGCGAAGAGATCAAGGGAAGCCCGGCCAGAGCAATGGAAATCGATCCGCCTTTCGACGGATATTATTTCATCGATCTAAATCCTGAAAAAACAGAACATCTCGGTAAGCTAACCGAGGGCAAACAACATAATATTTCCATTCATACTGGCGACTGCAATGAGTATCTGACGAAACAGGTTTTACCCAATATCCAATACGATAAATATAATCGCGCTTTGTGTCTTCTGGATCCCTACGGTCTGCATCTTGACTGGAATGTCATTCAAATGGCCGGGCAATCTCGTGCTGTGGACATGTTTTTGAATTTTCCAGTCATGGATATGAACAGGAACGCTATTTGGAAGAATCCGGAGGACAGTCGTATCCGTCAAGAGGACAGGGATCGCATGACCGCATTTTGGGGAGATGAATCCTGGCGCACGGCAGCATATAGGGAGGAGCCTGATCTTTTCGGCCTGCAGACTAAAAAACAGGAAAACGAAGACGTTGTTGCAGCCTTTGTTGAAAGGCTCAAGAAAACAGCAGGTTTTCGCTATGTTGCGAAGCCTCTATCTATGAAAAATTCAAACAATGCTGTAGTCTATTATTTGATATTCGCGTCCGGAAATAATCTGGCGGACAAAATCATAACCGATATTTTCAAGAAGTATGAGTAAATGGCGCAGTCGTCAATAGAATGGACAGAACTTACATGGAATCCGGTAACCGGCTGCACCAAAATCAGTCCTGGGTGCAAATTTTGCTATGCCGAAAAATTTGCCAAGCGTTTGGAATCTATGGGTGTTGAGAACTATCGGAATGGTTTCAAGTTAACTTTGCATCCCCACATGCTGGACAAACCCCTATCATGGAAAAAACCATCAATCATATTTGTAAACTCCATGAGCGATCTTTTTCACAAAGATGTTCCTGATAAATTTATCATGAAAGTTTTTAAAACAATGAATGAAGCACATTGGCACCAGTTCCAGGTTTTGACAAAAAGACCTGAGCGGGTACTAGAAATGAATGAACGTTTAAATTGGACGCCAAATATATGGATGGGAACAAGCGTTGAGAATGAAGACTACACAGATAGAATTGATTATCTGAGACAAACATCTGCATATATTAAATTTCTGTCGCTAGAGCCACTTTTAGGCCCACTGAAAAAGCTCAAACTTTCCAATATTGATTGGGTAATTGTTGGAGGGGAGTCGGGATGGAAGGCGCGGCCTATGGAACCTGAATGGGTTTTGGATATAAAAAGGCAGTGTAAAAAACGGAAAGTTCCCTTCTTTTTCAAGCAATGGGGAGGAACAAATAAGAAGAAAGCAGGTCGCTTACTTGAAGGACGTACTTGGGATGAGATGCCAAAACTTCCAGAAGTAGCATAAGTTATTTGTTATTGCTTCTTCAGCCACTCCTCTAGCCTGCGCGTGGCAATAACGTCATCGCGATTATAAGTCAGGATGGCTTGCTTCATGGCCTCTTTCTTCGTGGCATCGGGCTCATTCAGGAAATTCACATACTGGACAACCGACCATTGAGATCCGGATTCATCATCCTCCCACTGGAAGTCCACCAGTTTTTCATGCTTGCAGATAGGTTTCAGGCCGTAGCCTGCGACGGGTAGCACAAGGCAATCCTTAACAGGTTTTTGTAAATCAAATAACGGCCCATTTTCATCATCCAGCAGCCATGTGACAGTTGGATGCGCTTCCATGCCATAGCGCGCTGCATATTCTTTGATCTTGGTGCGCTCGTAACTTGAATAATGTATCAATTTCAAGTTTGGCCATGCGCGCCTGTATTCTTCGACCTTAGCCAGAAAGCCATCCCATCCCTGGCGGTCGGCATCGTGATGATCTGTCCATATATAATCAAAATTGTCCTTGCTATATCCCGGCTTTAAAAGACCCCAGAGGTACACATGGTCTTCGCAATGCGGCGTCAACGGATTGGCTTCGATATCAAAATGAACCCATGTGCCACCCGGCAGGACAATATCCTTGAGCTTGAACATCTCACCCGTCTTCCAGGCTCTCGCCTGCAGGACAGTGCGCTGCTTCTTCTCATACCCCTTCAAATAGGGGATATCAGGGATGGCAGTGGGATCGGCTTGCGCCAGCGCACTTATGGTCGTGATGCCAAATTTTTCAAGCCCTTCGCATTGCGTCTCTCGATGCCATACACCAGCGTCAATTCTTCCTGCCCAACAAAGACAGGCTTGCAGACATCATAGAATGGGCAAATTTTACATTTACTTTCACTGTAGCGGACCAATGGCGGTTCTTTTTCTGACAATACAGAACGGATCTCAGTGACATAGGTATTCACGTCTGGATTAGATTCATCTCCGACTTCGACAACGTCTCCCGTTCCCAGATAGGCCAACGCAGGCAGATCATTTTTAAGGAGGCGGCGATAAAATCCCAACTGTATGGCAATCTCCTTATCGACCTTTCGTGCCAGCTTTGCATCGGCAGCCTGATAACGCCCGTCTGGTTGGCGGATAAGAAAATCCGGATAGCCGACAAACTGTTCCGCCTCATCCCGCAACCGTGCCTGATAGATAATGGGCGCACCCTCTGCCATCAGCGTTTGCGTATGCTCAGGGGATTGCGCTGTTACAATTTTCGCTGTCTCGGCAAGCTGGGCGTAGATCGATTGCTCATAGGCATTGCCCATTGAAACGACCATGGCATCAAATGGATTGAGCGCCGCAGCCCCCATACCGAGCGGTGGGTTATGTTCATACCAAACGCGCCGGGCGCATTGATACAAGGGTTGAGCATCACTGGGATTAATCCATACCATAATCAAACAATAAAGGATTATAAGCCCTATCGAAAGCAATGAAATAATCAGCTTATTTCCTGGCTTCTTCCGGCAATTCACGCCTTCATGCCAAGCATGGCAGAGATTCCGATATATCAGGTCTATACACCCGACAGCGATGCTGGGAATGCGTTTCTGGCGGAATACGGCCTGTCGTGGGAACAGGTTGGCATTGCCGTGCAACGTTATACGGAACAGAAGAATACGACCTTAGGAACAATAATTGGTGCCAGTATTGATGGGGTGATCTTTACGCCCGTTAAAGACTGGCAACGCGACAAGGGCCTTATCGATATCACCATTGTGCCGTGGCACGACATTTTTGATTTGTGCCGCTCAATACTTGACGATTTCTGAGCAATAAAACGTTCCCCATCTGGCAAAGTACAAATACTGCTGGCGGGGATGATGCGCTTGCGTATTTTTCTGGCCCGTTTTGTTTGCCCGTAATGTCAATCAGACCGCGCCTAGTTGACAGATAATCTTAATAAAATCAGCAATATCACAGTAATCCTGTCAACCAAGTTTCACGGGCTGGCGCTAGAAATCAATCGAAAGTCAGCCGCCCCTATGCGGTTGCGCCGGACAGTACCTTTTTTGGCACAGGGAGGCGCGCCGGCGCGGCATACGGACCGACGAAGCAAAACAGCCGCCGATTGTCCGGCGGCTGCGTGGGGCGATCCTGCGTTAAATGTGCGGGATTATGATTGCGCGGCAGAGTGTACGGGCAGCATCGTCCCAGCCCGGCGTGGTCGTATCAGCCGAAAGGTCAAGAATCTCGCTCAGGCGGTGCGCAATGAGGAAGCGGACATCATCCTCAGGGCCGTATTCGTTAAAGCTGTCATAAAGCCTGTCATCGCCCAGGATATTGTAGAGATCCTGCTCCGCTCGGGTGCGCGGGAGTTCCGCCTTCATCAGCGCCTCAAGGCGTTGCGCCTTCTTTATCGTATGCGGTATAGCCCATGTTCCCATCGCGCTGGCTCCTTTGTTACAAGGACATGAACGCTTGGAAACGACCGGGAGTCGACGGGAATGAATGATCATTTCATTGCTTTCGCAGCTGGACAGAACCGCGCCGAAAGGCAAAGGGGATGCGGGGATCCATATCCCCGCATCCCTTCCTTTAGGAAGGGGGAGAGAGTAATATCTGGAAAAGCGACAAAAGATAAATGAATACAATGGCTTTTATCCAGATCGGCAGTCTGTCACGCCAGATTGTCAAAAAATCTGGATCTGCGCTAAGGCATTGATCCTGCTTCTATAAATTTCCGCCCTTTTGCAGATCTGACTTGCTGGCCGCAGATCTGCGTTTATCACATCTCATTGTATGTATCAAAAACCATTCTTGCGGGCGTTATTTCTGTTTCGTAACTTCGTCGTATTTGTGCGAAAAAGAACGAGATACGATTGAAAAAGCGCCGCGACCTTAGCGAATACAAACAGAAGTTTGAAAATGATCCGGCTGACGTGCATGCACTGATCGGCGGCCTTAAAATTGTTATTGATACCTATAACTATGCCACAGGCAGAAACGTAGGCTGGATCTATCGCGGTTTCTTGAAAAACCTAGGCTCTAAAGGTAGGACTTGAATAGAA
>Ga0172382_10002429_pt1 | contig 31201 bp, 24 predicted proteins | sample Leawel138RmetaG_FD_122245 | JGI IMG/M metagenome (GOLD analysis project Ga0172382, IMG submission 122245) | Leachate microbial communities from a municipal landfill in Southern Ontario, Canada - Leachate well 138R metaG | ecosystem: Engineered > Solid waste > Landfill > Unclassified | place...
ATTACCGCCCCTGCAGCATTTTCTGCCGGACCAAGCTGAAAAGCGGCGAGATGGGCGAGTTTGTCTACGGCGAATCGCAGTACAACCACGACATGCGCCATTTCTACGCCTCCTACCAGCGCTCCGGCGGGCCGGACTGGAAGCGGACGGCAGCCGGCATCCCCCCGATGCTTTACCCCACCCACTCGACCGGCATGATGCTCTCCTCGACCGGATCCTACGCGCGCAAGGTGGCGGCCTTCGGTTACCGCGACCACCACGAGGACGGCATTTTCGGTGAAGGTAAAAACGACTGGGACAACCCCTTCACCAACACCAGCGCCATGCTCTACCTGGCCAACGGCGGCATCGCCCGCATCAGCGAGAACCGGCGCATCGGCTGGTACGGCCCGCAGTCCTACATCACGAACTTCTGCGGCACCGCCGGGTCGTACGAGTGCTCGATCGCCCAGCATAGCTATGTCCGCCTCTCCGGCATGGACGCCGTCTACGAGGATGTCAGCGGACTGCTCAACCCGTTCGAGATGCAAAAGCACGTCTCCGAGGAAGGGTTTGCCAACGCAGTCGTCAACAACAAGTGGTCGAGCACCTTTGCTCCGATCCAGAACACCAAGCGCCTGCCCGAAGAATTCATCGGCATGCCGGACGGCCACGGCGGCACGCATAAGTACATGTGCGACGACTTCTGTAAAGCTGCCTACACCGGCAAGCTGTCTCCGACCAATGCCTGGATCGCCGCCCGCTACAATCTGCCCGGCCTGATCGCGCACCAGTCTGCGCTCAAGGACGGCGAGTCGATAGATGTGCCGGATTTCGGCGATCCGCCGGCCGGCCAGGACATGCTCGACTCCGATAAATAACAAGCCATTCCCCAGGCAACACCACGAAACGAACCGGGGCCGTTCATGCGGCTCCGGTTTTTTCTCTTGACATTGACGTAACGGCAAGGTTTATCATGGAGCTGTTCAACCTGCAGGAGGAAGACCATGACCTACACGATCCAGAAACTGGCCCGGCTGGCCGGGGTCAGCACCCGGACGCTCAGGCACTACGACGCCATCGGGCTGCTCTGCCCTGCCCGCGATGACAGCTCCGGCTACCGGCTTTACAGTCCGGAGGACGTCGACCGGCTCCAGCAGATCCTGTTCTACCGCGTCCTGGATCTGCCGCTGGAAGCGATCAAGACCGTCCTGGACGCACCGGACTTTGCGGCCGCGGATGCCCTGCGGGCGCACCGGGCCGCCCTGCAGGCAAAGAAACACCAGCTTGAGCAGCTGCTCACGACGGTCGACAAGACCATCGCCATGAAGGAGGGACTTCAAAAAATGACAGACGAAGAAAAATTCGCCGGCTTCAAGCAGAAGCTGATCGACGACAACGAAACCCGCTTTGGCCGGGAAGTTCGCGACCGCTACGGCGATGACGCCATGGACGCGTCCAACGCCCGGCTCAAGGGCATGACCCAGGCCCAGTACCAGGCCAGCCAGCAGGCGAGCGAGGAATTGAACGATGTTTTAAAGCGGGCCTGCCTGGCCGGCGACCCCGACAGCGCGCTGGCCCGCGAAGCCTGCGCCAAACATAAAACCTGGCTGGGCTATTTCTGGAAAACGGTCACCCCCCAGGCCCACCTGAACCTGGTCGAGATGTATGTGGCTGACGAGCGCTTCAGCGCCTATTATGAGAAAATCGCGCCGGGCTGCGCCGTCTTTCTGCGCGATGCCATGCAACGCTTTTACGGCAAGATGTGATGCCTGCGGTCAGTCCATCGGGAAGATCAGCCCGATATCCTGCCGGATTTCATCCAGCAGGTCCATAACCACAACCGACTGCTGCCAGGTCATGAGCGGGCTTTCCAGCAAGCCTTCGTCCAGGCAGCGCATCAGTTCGCGGGCCTCGAAATCAAAGCCGGTCGCGCCATTGGCCGAGTAGGGGGCCCGGATCACCTGGTCTTCCACATCGCCGCTCCGGCTGCGCACGATCGCCTGCTCCGGGTGATAGAAATCCGGCACTTCGACGGTCGCCTTTTCGCAGTAGATCGTCGCGGTGAGCCTTGTCGCCTGGATCACGCTGGAGCGCAGCACGGCCATCGCGCCGTCGCGGTACTGGAACAAGGCGGCGGTCATGCCGTCGACCCCAGTCGAGACACGGGTCGACAGCGCCTTGATCGCCGTCGGCCGCTCCCCTTTCATCCAGGTGGCATAGGAAACGCAGTAAACGCCGACATCGAGCAGGCTGCCGCCGGCCAGCTGCGGCGCGTAAATCCGGCTTTCCGGGTGGTCGACCGGGCCGTGCGGCCAGTTGCCGAAACCAAAATCCACCTCGATCAGGGTGACTGCGCCCAGCGCGCCGCTGGTGATTAGCGCCTTGACTTGCCGGTTGACCGGAAAAAAGCGCGTCCACATCGCCTCCATGAAGAACTGCCGGTTTTCAGCGGCGCTTGCAACCATCTGGCGGGCCTGGCGGCCATTGACCGCGACCGGTTTTTCGCAGAGCACGGCCTTTTTGGCTTCCAGCGCCTGCTGCACCAGCTCGGCATGCTGCGGGTGCGGTGTCGCCACGTAGACGATGGCAACATCTGGATCCTGGAGCAGCTCCCCATACGAGCCGTAGGCTTTTCGGAAGCCGTACTGCCCGGCGAAGGAGCGGGCCCGCTCCAGGTCGCGCGAGGCAACCGCCGCCAGACCGGCCTGTTCGCAGCGCGGCAGGTCATGGAGGAAACGGTGTGCGATCCGCCCCGGACCCAGAATGCCCCAGCCATAGGTTTTCATGATGTCACCTCATCCCCAGGTTACGCAAAGCGGTGCGGCCAAGGGCGCCTCGCCGCCGGTCAGGCTCAACTCGCCGGTCGCCGGATCCACCCGAAGAACGGTCACCGTGTGCGCTTTTTCGTTGGTGCATAGCAAAAAGCGGCCGTCCGGCGAGATGTCAAAATCGCGCGGCGATTGTCCGCCGCTGGGCGTGATCGAGACCAGGCGCACCTGTTCGCCGTCAATGGCAAAACAGGCGATCGAGTCGTGGCCACGGTTGGATACCAGGACGAAACGGCCGTCCGGCGACAGGCGGATCGCGGCGCACGTGTTCTCGCCGGCAAAGCCATCCGGCAGCGTCGGCTGCGTCGCTAGCATCTCGAGCCTGCCGTCGCGATACCGGTAAACCGTCAGGCTCGACGCCAGCTCGTTGGCGCAAAAGGCGCAGGTGCCGTCGCGGGAAAAAACCAGGTGCCGCGGCCCCTGGCCCGGCTGCGCGCGGCAGACAAAGGCTGGTTCCGGACACAGGCCGGTTTGCGGATCGAACGCGTACAGCACGATCTGGTCCAACCCCAGGTCGACGACACACAGGAAATGGCCGTCCGGCGAGAAAACCGCGGCGTGGGTGTGCGGGCCTTCCTGCCGGCGGGGATTGACGCTGGACCCCTCGTGCTGGATCAGGCGGGTTCGCGGGCCCAAGCTGCCGTCCGCCAGGACGGGAAGCTCGGTCAAGTTGCCGCTGACATAGTTTGCGGTGTAGAGGAAGCGGCCGTTCGGGGCCAGGGCCAGGTGGCAGGCGACGGTTCCGCCCAGCGGCTGCACGTCGCCCAGCGGGGTCAGCTGGCCATCCGGCTCCACCCGGAGCGCGAGGGCGCCGCTTTCGGCGCGTCCGGCGAAGGGGGCGCGCAGCAGCAGGTAGATCACATGATTGCGGCGGATCGCGTACATCGGTTCGGCGGCGGCGAAATGGTCCTGCAGGGCCAAGCGGCCGTCCGGCAGCAGTTCGTAGCGGAAGACGCCGCCCTCCGGCACACAGGAAGATATGTAGACGGTTTGGTTTGTCATGGCGTTCACGCTGAACCGGGCCGGGTCCGCGGTTCAATCTCCTTATCTCAGGTTTCAGGTCCCCGGACACCACCAGTATACCAGATGCGGCAGATGGAAAATCCCCGGTCATGGTAAAATGGAGAAAACAGGCCGCGCCGGCGGCCGGAAGATGGAGGGCATCCGGATGTCACAGGAAGAAACCATGGTTCGCCTGAGTGCAGACGATTATGACGAGGCCATCGATTTTCTCAATCTCGTCTTCAGCCAGGCCAGCCGGCCGCATGACTTCGAGAAGATGCTGCCCCGGATGTGCGTGCCCGACGACGAGCACATGGGCAAGCACTTCGCGGTCAAGGCTGGCGGCCGTATCCAGGCCATGCTGGGCGTGTACCCCCTGCCAGCGGCCATTGACGGCCGGCCGTTCATGTTCGCGACAGTCGGTAACGTGGCGACGCATATCAAGGCCCGCAGCCGCGGCTGCATGACCCGCCTGCTGGACGAGGCGATGCTGGAGCTTGAGCGCATCGGCGCCGATGCGGCCCGGCTGGACGGACTTCGCCAGCGCTACGGACGCTACGGTTTCGAGAAAGCTGGCACGCGCTACACCTACACGCTGACGAATCGCAACGTGCGCGCCTGCTTCGGCGATTTGCTCTCCGGCGACATCCGTTTCACGCCGATCGGCGCCCAGGACGAGTCCTTGCTCGCCCGGGCCCGCGACCTCGCCGGCCAGCGCGCGATGGCGGTCGACCGCGGCAGCCTGGCCGATTTCCATAAGACGCTGCAGGCCTGGCAGAACCAACCTTGGGCGGCCTTTGATCCCGACGGGCGCATGATCGGGTACCTGACCGCCTCGGCCGACTACGCCAGTCTGGCCGAACAAGTCGCCGACAACCCCCAGCGCCTGGTGGAGATGCTGTGCGCCTGGCTGACGCAGCGTCAGCTGGACAGCGTCTCGTTCAGCCTGGCGCCCTGGGAACTGGATAGCTGCCGGACCTTCAACCGCATCTGCGAGCAGTTTGCCATCCAGCCGGCGACCCATCTCCTGATCCGCAACTACGCCGGTCTGGCCGACGCCCTCCTGGCCATACAGGCCCGTCAGACCCGGCTGCCCCCCGGGCGGGTCGTGATTGGGATCGAGGATTACGGCAGCCTGGTCCTGGAGGTGGAACAGTCCCATGGCCGCTGCCGGCGCAGCGACGAACCCGGAGCGACACAGGTCGACCCGCTGACCGCGACGCGTCTGCTCTTCGGCCCCATGCCGCCGTCCGCCGTCACCCGTTTGCCGGACGATGTGTCCGCCTGTCTGGCTGCCTGGCTGCCCCTGCCGATGTCCTGGAACGGCCTGGACCGCGTCTGAACGCGTCATTGACGCCCGTGGCGTCACCCGTTAAGATAGAGGCGAAGACATCTGCCTATTCACCACCGGCAAGAAAGAAGGGGTATCATCATGTATCGAGGGGAAACAAGAAATCCTGTCCTGGTCATCGTTCTCAGTATTGTGACATGTGGCATATACCAGATCGTATGGCTTTTCATGGTCAGCAATGAGATCAACAATGCGGCCGGTGAAAAGAAAGTCGATCCCGTCATTTTCTTTTTACTGGGCCTGCTCTGCTTCCCGCTGATGTATGTCGGCCTGTACAAGATTGACGAAGCGCTGTTCGAGCTCAATCCGCGCTACGGCCTTCCGGCCGAAAAGCGTTTCATCCTCTGGTTGCTGCTCAGCCTGGTCGGTATCGGCTGGCTGTTCATGGGCTACCAGGTCCAGGAAAACCTGAACAACATGTGGGCCCGCACCGCGCCCCAGGCCTGAGCCAACCTGATTCCAGGCACCTTGATGAAAAAAGCATGGACACGATTCAGGAAAGCCCTGCGCAAGCAGGGCTTACTCTGGGCTGGTCTGACGGCTTTTTTTCTTTTGGCCTGGCTTTTTACCGGAACCGGCTGCACTTTCGCATCGACCACGGGGCTGCCCTGCCCCGGCTGCGGCCTGACCCGGGCCCTCGCGGCCGCCCTGCGCGGCGACTTGGCCCTGGCGTTCCGGCTGCATCCGCTGTTCTGGCTGGCGCCCCTGATCCTGGCCGCCGTTCTCGTCTTGCTCCTTGTCGCGCCGGACAAGTTGAGCAGTCCAAGCCTTAACATCCTCTGGATCGGGCTGGCTATCTTGTTTATGGCCGTCTACCTGGTCCGCATGGCACTTCTCTTCCCGAACCAGGAGCCGATGACCTGGAACGACCAGGCGATTCTGCCCCGCCTGTTCCGTTTTCTGGCCAGTCTTTGGCGTTCAGGTTAGGCTCAGCACCGCGCCGCGCCCCAGCAGCTGGCGCTCAAACCGCACAGTCCCGTTTTCAAAACCAAACGGCAGAATCCGACCGTCCAGCCGGACTTGCTTAACCTGTGCCGCTTCGGGGACAGATAAGGACCGCAAAGGCAGGCATCCGCCCAGGACAGCCAGTTCGATGGCATTTTCCCCCATGTCCGGCCAGCGGATCTCGCCCCAGGCAGCATCGACCGACCAGAAGAAACGCAGCGGCCGGCATTCGGCATGCAAGGGCCGGAAAGACAAATGCTCCCGGGCCATGTCGCAGTGAAAGCCGCTGTAAGCTAAAAGCAGCGCGAACGAGGCCATCGAGCGCGCATAGTTGCTGCCGCACTCAAATTCGTTCCAGGGGTTGCGCTTTTCGCCGTCGTAACGGTCACGCACCGCCTGGACCACCTGCAGGCCTTCTTCCTCCAGGCCGCGCAGGATCATGTGGCTGCCGGCCTGGTACTCGAAGCCGTGCATCGTCTCCTCGCTGTAAGGCGCCGGCACAGCCGGCTTGTGCCGTCCCTCCGGCCAGGCGCAGATCATCGTGCCGGCTTCGTCGTTGAGGCAATAGATCCGGCAGGGGTTGAACAGCTCGCGGAACGAGGAACGGTAATTGTAGCGATAGATGGCCTTCAGGGCCGATCGCACCTTTTCCGGATCGAAGACGTCCCCCAGGCCGGTCAGGTCGCAGTGCCACTGGCCCAGCACCTGGTCGATCGCGCACCCTTCCCCGATCTGGTACTTCAGCTCCCCGGCCTCCTCGTGCCAATAGACGTCGCGGCTGTCTTTGCCGATCAGGGTGTCATGGCTGAACGCGTCCAGCAGCGTCCGGTCCGAAAGATCGATTTTCTGGATGAAATAGTCGCCGTTGAACAGGTTCTTATCGGCGAAGGCGCGGCCGCGCGATAGGATTTCCCGGTACTCTTTCGCCGCTTCTTTGTCGCCGACGGCTTCGGCCAGCCGGATGCCGGCCTGCAGGGCGGCCAGGTAAATGCCGGTCAGCCAGGCATTGGGGCCGAACAGCTCCATGTCCAGCGTGTGGTGCTGACGGCCCGTGAGAACCCCCTGCCGGTCTGGGTCCCAGCGATCCGGGTTGTCCGGCGACCAGGCATACTCGAGCGAGCGCTTGACCGCCGGCCAGAGCCTTTTGAGCCAGGCCGTATCACCGCAGATCGCATGGTCGCGGAACACCTTGACGACGCCGCCCAGCTGGCCGTCCGCACAGGCGCGAAAGGCGGACGGCGCACGGCCCGGCGGCAGCTGCAGCCGGAACGGCATCTCGCCGGTGGGCCTTAGGTTGTGGCGGTAATCGAGCTCGCGCATCGAGCGCTCCAGGGCCGGATACAGGAACGGCAGCGCGTAGGCGTAATTCCAGACATGCGTGCAGGAGCCCTCGCAGCAGCCCGCGTGGGCATGACAGCCCTCAAAGCCGTAGAAGGAACCGTCCGCCAGACGCAGGCAGGTCGGTGAACGCAGCAGCGACATGTTGGCTGTGACCGCCTCGAGGGCCGCCTCCGGCAACGACGAGCTGTAGAGGCTGTCGACAAAACGACGCGTCTCCTCTTCCAGGCGATCCCAGTTTTCCTGCATGTGCAGATTGATCTCCAGTCCGTCGGGATACAGCACGGCATAGTAGTTTTTCCAGGTGTTGCGCAGCAGCTGGGAACGGGCGGCTTCCTCCGGCGGCAGATCGGGCCGATCCTGTTTTTCCGGATTCCAGTAATTGGTCGCATTGGGGAAATACCAGGCCAGGACAAACCGTGCCTGGCCGCTTTCACCCGGCTTCAGGGTCAGGCGTGTCGTCAGCGTGGCCATCGCCTCGTCCTTTTCCTGGCGCAGCGCCAGGTCCCCGCGGCGGTTTTTCAAGTCGCCTGGCGCGGTGAAATCGCGCCAAAACGTTGCCAGGCTGTCAAACCAGCTGCCGCGGTACCAGTCCTCCTGCCAGCTGACGCGTTCCCCGCGTACCGAGAAGACCAGCTCGCCGAAGTCCGGATCGTCCGGATCCGCCCAAGTGCTCTGCTGGCGCACCAGGTGCAACGGGCCTGACTGCAGGTGGGTGTTGAAGCGCTTGCCTTTCGGCAGGAAGTTGTTGACACTGAAGGCCAGGACATAATCGAGCGCACGCCCGGTCGTGTTGGTCAGATGCACCGTGAAGCAGGCAACCGGAAGGCTGGACGCGTCGGCATCGAGCGGGATCATGGGATTGAAAGCTTCCAGCGCGGCCTGGCCGGGGAACGTGTCGTCGGAAAAATCGATCCGGGCGACCGGGTAGGTGCCGGTGAAGACCGCGTCACGGAAATGCGGCGCGCCGGCTAAAAGGAAACGCGACGGGCCGAACCCGTAGTTGGATTCCCCGCCGGTATAGGGCGAAGGCAGATCACTGTTCAGGACGCGGGCGTCCACCACCCGGCCGCCTTCTTCAACCTTGACGGCGAAATGGGTAAAGCCGTTCAGGTTGTTCTTATTGGGCCGGTTGCAGGTCTCCCAGTCGACCAGCCGGCCGGTGCCCGCCAGGCCGACACAGCCGCTGCCGATCCCGCCCAGGGGAAACGAGATTTCCTTCAGCTTCGCGCCGCTGTACTTGAATCGCTCCATCATGCCCTCCCGCCTGTGCCAGGCCTTGTCCGGGATATGCTACAGGGCCATTATAGGGCATCTGGACGGCATCAGCCAGACTTACATGTTTTTGAGCCGCAGCTGGGCCGGTTCCAGGCCTTCGGCGACAGCCGTCACCAGGATCTCGCCCGGCTCCGACCCGGAGCGGACCACAGCCAGCAAGCGGCCCTCGAAGGATCGGCGCTGGCTGCCGCGATACGGTTCCTCGGAGCAGGGATCGGCCGAACCCAACACCTGCAGGCAGCCGGAGCCGGAGACGGCAACCGTCACGGGCCGGTCGGCCAGGCGCACCCGGTTGCCCCGTTCGTCCACCAGCTCAACCGTGACATAGGCCAGGTCGGTGCCGTCCGGACGCAGGGCGGACTGGTCAGATGCCAAACGCAGCGAACACGCCGGCCCAGGAGTCTCGAGCGCCGTCTCCTCCAGCAGTGTGTCGCCGTCGTACGTCCGGGCCAGCAGCCGGCCGGGTTCGTAAGGGACCTCAAAAGAGCATTGGCAGCCCTGCTCTTGTCCGCAGGGCCGGCGGCCCAGTTCCCGCCCGTTGAGGCTCAGGCGCACCTCAGGCGCACGGGCGTAGACCACGACCTGGACGGTTTTCCCGGCATGGTCCGCCCAGTCCCAGAACGGCAGCACCTCCGGCCAGCCCCAGGCGGACACCTTGGCGCGCGCCTGGTCGCGGTCGGGGCGCAGCACCGCCAGATAGGGCTTGCTGTCGCTGTTCCAAAGCTGCCGGCGCAGCGCCAGCTGGGGGCGCTCGAACCCGCAGATGTCATAATCGCCGCAGTTGGCCAGATGCCACGGGTAGCGGCCCAGGAAAGCGGGATTGTCGTCATACCAGACATGGCCCAGGCCGGCCTCCCCGAGGTAATCCAGGGCGGTCCAGACAAAATCGCCGATCACGTGGGGCATCTGCTCAATGGCACGCCAGTTGGCCGCCGCCTCCAGCGGAAAGCTCTCCGCGCCGCAGATCAGGCGTTCGGGAAACGCGACGGTGTCCGGCGCATAGCGCTGCAGCAGGTAATTGTACCCGACGATATCGAGCGGCTTGACAAAGGGGGCCGTGCGTTCGCCCCAGTAATCGTGGTCGGCGCTGGTCTTGATCAGGTTGCTCTCCAGGTTGTTGAGCTCGATAGCCGCGGCGCTCAGCCCGTTAAGGGCGTTGGTGACCGGCCGGGTCGGATCGAGGCGGCGGACGGTACCGGCCAGGCGTTCGGCCCAGGCATAGCCCTGGCTGCGCCCGTCGCGCTCCGGGATCTCGTTACCGGTCGACCAGATGATCACGGACGGGTGGTTGCGGTCACGAAGAACCATCGCCTCCAGATCTTTCTGCCAGTCGCGATCGAAGACCATGTGGTAGTCGTAGGGGTTTTTGCCTTCCTGCCAGCAATCGAAGATTTCATCCATGACCAGCAGACCCAGACGATCGCAGGCGTCCAGGAACGCCGGAGCCGGCGGGTTGTGAGCGCAGCGCACGGCGTTGTAACCGGCTTTTTTCAGCAAAAGGACCTTACGCTCTTCGGCCCGGTCGAAGCTGGCCGCGCCGAGCGGCCCGTTGTCGTGATGGATGCAGCCGCCGCGCAGCTTGATTGGCTGGCCGTTCAGCGTCAGCCCCTGCCCGGCCGACAACCGGATCTCGCGGATGCCGACGGGGATCTCCTGGAGCAGCACCGGCTCGGATGCGCCTTCCAGCAGCAGGCGGAGCCGGTAGAGCGAGGGGGTTTCCGGCGACCAGCTGGCGGGCTTTCGGATAACCAGGTCAAAGGCGAGCGGGATCTTGGCGTCGGGATTTCCTGTCGGAACCAGCTCGGTAACGGCGGACGCGGCCCGTTGCCCATCCGGATCCAGCACCTCGGCCCGAACGGTAAGCGCAGTCCGGGGATGCTCCCGCCGGTCCGCCAAACTGGCGCGCACCGCGACCGTGGCCTGCTGCTTTGTCCAGTCCGCAGTCGAGACAAAACAATCCCAGGGTTCGATGTCCGCCGTGTCCAGCAGCGTCAGCCAGACATGGCGGTAGATGCCGCTGCCGGTATACCAGCGCGAGTTGGGCTGGGCCGTGTTGGAGACCAGCACCTTGATCTGGTTGGTTCCCGACGGGCGCAGGTACGGTGTGGCGTCGACATGAAACGACGTGTAGCCGTAGTGCTGGCGGCCGGCCAGCTGGCCATTGACCCGCACCTCGGCCATCTGGTAGACGCCCTCGAAGGTCAGCCAGACGCGCTTGTCTTGCCAAAGCGGATCGGTCTCCAGCTGCTTTTCGTAAACCAGGTTGACGCCGGGAAAATAACCGCCGCCGGCGCCGGACGGCGCGTCCGGACGGCGATCCAGCCCGATCGAGGCGTCGTGCGGCAGGTCAATGGTTTGTTTTTCTGCCTTTTCCCACCATTCGCGCCGCAGGCTGACCGTCCAGTTGCGGTCCAGATTGATCTTTTTCATGGTTCGCTCCTGTTCGGGCCTTCGGCAGGTTCCGGCCGGCAGCCCTGCTGCATGACGTTGTCGCAATCTTCGAAGGTGAAAGATAGCCCCCGGGCGCGGCGAATCCGGACCTGGCTCAGCGACAGGCCCGTGACGTGGCGGGCGATCAGGCCCTGGCCGGCCATCGGCGGCGCCAGGTGGCTCATGGCCGGTCGCGCCGGGTCGGCTTGTTCGGTCATTTCCAGGTCGATGTCCGCCAAGCTGATATCGGATAGCTTCATCTCCGGCAGACCAGACAAGTAGGCGGCCGCGGCCCGGATGCCGCGGGCGGTTAATTGGGACAAGCTGACGTTTCGGATCGCCGGCGTCCCGTCGTCGACAGCCTGCGGGGTTTCGTCCCAGGCCCAGGTGTCGGCTTTCGTGGTCTTGCCCCAGTACTGCATGTTGATCACCAGCGGGCACAGAACCTGCTCCATGACGATGTTGCTGACCCGGATGTTCTCGACCAGCCCGCCGCGCCGGCGCTGTGTCTTGATGCGGATGCCGCGGTCAGTGCCCGTGAAGACGCAGTTGCTGATCGTGACGTTACGGACACCGCCGCTCATCTCGCTGCCGATCACGACGCCGCCATGGCCGTGGACCATCGTGCAGTTGGTGATCACGATGTTTTCGCACGGTTGCCTGGGCTGCCGTTTTTGGTTGCCGGACTTCAGCGTGATGCAGTCGTCGCCGACATCGATATGGCAGTCGGAGATGTGCACCTGGCGGCAGGAATCCGGATTGATGCCGTCCGTGTTCGGCGAATCCGGCGGGTTGATCACGGTCACGCCGCGGATGGTCACGTTGTCGCACAGAACCGGGTTGATCGTCCAGCTCGGCGAATTGAGCAGCGTGACCGAATCGATCCGGACCTGATTGCAGTGCTGGAACCCGATCAGGCGCGGGCGCGGATGCGTCAGCTTCCGGCTGCGCTGCAGTGCCCACCAAACCATGCCGTTGCCATCAAGCGTCCCCTGGCCCGTGATGGCGATGTTCTCAGCATGGTCGGCGAAGACCTGCGGCATGGCCGCCAAGACGGCCTCGCCTTCGTAATAGGTCTCGATCAAGGGGTAATCGGCTGGATCGTCGGAAAAGAGCAGCCTGGTTCCGTTGTCCAGGTGCAATGTGACGTGGCTTTGCAGCGTGATCGGACCCGTGTAAAACGTACCCGGCGGGACCCAGACGGTCCCGCCGCCGGCGCGCCCCGCGGCGTTGATCGCCGCCTGGATCGGGCCCGTGCAGCGCGTGTGTCCGTCGGCGACGGCGCCGTATTGCGTGATTGTCCGAAAGGGCTGTTCCATCTGCGTTCTCCTTTACCGGTCAGGGCACCAGCACGACCTTGATCGACGTGTCGCCTTTTTCCGCCAGGGCGAACGCCTCGGCGAAATCATCGAGCTTGAAGTCGTGCGTGACGATCCGGTCGACCTTGATGATCCCGCGGTCCAGAAAATCGATCGCGACGGCGTAGCCTTCCAGGCCGCTGATGTGCGAGCCGGCGATGTTCAGCTCCTTGCGGTCGCCGATGATGCTCCAGTCGACCGAGGTCTCGCCCGAGAAGACGCTGAACTCGACAAAGGTGCCCAGCTTGCGGATCATCTTCAGACCCTGGATGACGCCGGACGGGTGTCCGGAGTTGTGGATGTAGATATCGCAGCCGTACCCGCCGGTCAGGTCCTTGACCTTGGCAACGGCGTCTTCGGCGGTCGGGTCGATGACAACGTCCGCGCCCAGCTCCTTCGCCAGCTCCAGCCGTTTGGGCTTGGGGTCGATCGCGATCAAAAGGCGCGGGTTCTTCAGCTTGGCCAACTGCAGCTTGCACAGTCCGATCGGACCCATGCCGGCCACGACCACAACGTCGTTGAAGCCGATGTTGGCCCGGGATACCGTGTGCACCGAGCAGGACAGCGGCTCGATCATGGCCGCCTCGCGCGCCGGAATGTGGTCCGGAACCTTGTGCACAATCGAGCGTTTGCCGTAGCGCATGTACTCAGCCATGCCGCCGTCGGCGATCTCTTTCTGGTGGCCGTAGATATTCTGCTTCTCGCACATCCAGTGCTTGCCGGTCCGACAGTAGAGGCACTCGCCGCAGGGCACGATCTGTTCGGCGATCGCCCGATCGCCCAGCTTGAGGCCGGTTTTGGCGCCGGCGCGATCGCCGATCGCCACCACGCGGCCGATGAACTCGTGGCCGGGCACGACCGGCGCGTCGTTCCAGGGAGGCAAGACGCCGCCGCCCCAGAACATCGCGGCGCCGTGGTAGGACTTGATGTCCCCGGCGCAGATGCCGCAGGCTTCGATCTTGACCAGGATCTCGTCTTCATCGATGACGGGCAGCGGCCGCTCTTCGAGCCGGTAGTCCAAAGGACCGTGGCAAATGACGGCTTTCATGGTTTGGGGCAGGTCGTTGATTTTCTTCATGGTGATATCCTCCTCATAGGATTCAGGACTGCTGACGCAGCCAGACAAGCATTTCGCCGGGCGTTCGGTTGCTCCAGGCGTAATAGGGAACAAGGGTCAGTTTTCGGGACATCAGCCTCGAGGCTTGGCACGCCACTCATCCAGGCGCTGGACATCATGCAGACGGATGGGCTGGGTCGTTCGCGGCTTCATCGGGCGCTCCTTCCTGTCGGTTTTGTGCTCTTAATGTCATATGTTATACTTTATACCATAACACCCACATTATAGCCTGCCGTCTGGCAGCAGACAAGTTAAGGATGTGAGCGACATGAAACAGATTTCCGATCGGGCGACGCTTCGAGATGGCGTCACCATGCCCTGGCTGGGCCTTGGCCTATGGCGGGTCGAGGGCCAGAAGACCATCGACGACGCGATCCGGGCCGCGCTGGATGCCGGCTACACGGCTTTCGATACGGCGACCGCCTATGACAACGAGGAGCAGATTGGCCGTGCTTTGCACAAGCTGGGCGTTAACAGAAGCGAGCTGTTTATCACGACCAAGCTGTGGAACCCGCAGCATGTCCAAGGCTACGACGCCTGCATCGAGGCCTGCAAGCAAAGCCTGGCCTGGCTCCGGCTCGATGTGATCGACCTCTACCTGATCCACTGGCCGGTCCCCAGCCGCGGCAAAACCGTCGAGGCCTGGCGCGCCCTGATCCAGCTGCAAAAGGAAGGTCTGGTACGGTCGATCGGCGTCAGCAACTTCCATATCCATCATCTGGAAATGCTCGAACGTGAAACCGGCGTCATCCCGTCTGTCAACCAGGTGGAGCGCCACCCCTGGCTGAACCAGCGCGAGCTGATCGACTACTGCCGCGTCAAAAACATCCTGGTCGAGGCCTACAGCCCCCTGATGCGCGGCCACATCAAGGACGAGCCGGTCCTGGCCGAAATCGGTGATCGCCACAAAAAGTCGGCTGCCCAGGTCGTCCTGCGCTGGCATCTCCAGGGCGGTGTCGCCTGCATACCGAAATCGGTGCACGCCAACCGGATCCAGGAAAACGCCGCGCTGTTCGATTTTGACCTAAGCGATGACGAAATGGCATCGATCGACGCGTTGAACCGCAACCGCCGATTGCTGCCGGATCCAGATAAAATGGATTACTGCGGCTGATCGGTTTAGACCGCCAGCGTCTTGCTGCCCAGCTGCCCGATGGCCAGAACCGTCGGGCCGATCGGTGTGTCTGCCCCCGCTAGATCACCGAGGGTTCCATAGCGGCCGCAGTCTTCCAGCGTCTGGAACGGCAGATTGGCCTTGCTGGCAAACAAGATCCGTTCGATCTGCCAGACAGAGGCGCTGAAGGCTGCCTGGCCGTCATAGAGCCGGTTGTCATCGTGGTCAATGGTCAGCTGCAGCCGGTTGGCCACGCAGTCTGCCTGCCAGCTGCATGTGAGCCAGGCACCGGCCTGCCAGCGGGCGACCGGCACATCGACACCGCCGGATCGCACCAGGATCCTGCCATCGTCCTGCAAGAGGACCCGGCCCGGTACCGATCCATGCCGGTCCTGCAGGGCGACCAGGATGGCGGTCCCCGGAGCGACCGACTCTACCTGCAGGGTAAAGGACAAGCGAACGCAAGATGCCGGCTTCAGGATGCGCCAGGCCCGAACCCGGTCATACGGATCGCGGTCGGTCAGGCTCAGAGCGCCTCCGGCAAGTTCGGCCCGGGTCCAGGCTGGCACGGACAGGTTCCAGTTGTGCAGGTAACTTGAGGCATCTGGCCCGCCAAAATCTTCGTCAATGTCCTCGTCGACCACGCCACGGACCGGTACCGGCACCCGTCCGAACCAGATGTCCTCCTTGTTGACGCTGTAGGTCAGGTACATGGCGTCGTCTCCGGGAAGCGGGTTGCCTTCAAAGATCCCGCGCACATACTGCGGCCCCAGGTTTTTGAGCAGGCCCTGCCAGCGGCAGGGCGAAACCTCCGGCGTCAAGGCCAGCAGCCCGGCATAGTCGGAACCGTTGTCGCTCGTCGTCACAGCCAGCGGCCAGCGATGCTGTCCGTCCGTGCTGGGGTTGTAGACCAGCGCGTAACGCCCGTCCGGCGTCCGCTGGCCCCAGACCTTGCCGGTGGCCGTTTCCAGGCCCGGTGCCGGCTGTGGTTCGCTCCAGGTTAGGCCCTGATCCCGGGAAAAGGTCACCCGGCCATGCTTGAACACGCCGGCGACCGTTCCATCCGGCAGCGTGAAACAGGACAGCGCCTGCCCCGGCGGAATGCGAAACCAGGCCGTGTTCAGCCGCTCTTCCTCCCACCACTGCTGGGTTGCCAGCGGATGGGCCAGCAGTTCGTCGCAGGCGGCGACAAAGCCGCGATCGGCACTGGCGCGGTAATCGGGGAAAACCGGCGTGTTGGCCGCGTTGAAGCCGCCCGCCTCGTTCCAGCGGATCACATGGACAGGGGACAGACTCAGGTCGGCATGGATTTCGCGTACGACCCGGCAGACGCCGTAGCCATTGTTGGGCGCCGTGTGCGGCTCGGGCGACAGCCCGTAAAAGGCGGTCATCAGGAAACGGTCGCCGCGCGAGACGAAGAACGCCGCCCGCTGGTGCATGACGCAAGGGGCCCGGGGCGGCAGCAGGTCCTTGTTTGGGCCGCGGTAGGGACTCGTATCGACCAGGAGAGGCGCAAAAACGAGCTCGGGCCTGGACCAGGACCACCCGTCTTCTGAAATGACCAGGAGCGTCTGACCCGGCATCTCGTGTTCGCTGACCGGATTGGATAGGTACTGCAAGAAGAAGCGGCCGCGCCACCAGGCCAGCATCGGAGCGTGGCTGTAGGTCCAGCCACAGCCGTCCGGCGCAATCTGCGGATCGCGCCCGGCCCGGACAACCTGGCGCAGGTGGACGCCGACAGCATGGCGCAGCGCGCCGTCCTGGAAGCGGATATCGGCCTTTTCCCCAGGGTGGCAGACGATATGGCTGTCTCGGTTATCCGTATTCTGTTCCATCTTGGCCTCCTTGAAAGTCAAAGGCCGTTCTGGCGGACAGAACAGCCCCTGTTTTTCATTGCATGATCTGGAAAGAACGACTCTTACAAAACCAAGACAACCGCGATCCGTCCCTGATCCTGCACCTGCACACGATGTCGGAAAAATAGCATCAGCTGCCGCTGACTTCGTGAATCCAGAAGCTGAAATGGTGTTCCATGGCGTCGGAAATGCGATTGGCATCGCGCGATTTGACCACATCGACCAGCTCCGCGTGCAGCTCGATCATGCGCCGGCCGTTGTCTGTCGCCAAGATCTGCTCGATCGTGCGCCGGCGGGACGGGACCGTCAGCCGCTCGATCATGTTGCTGACCTTGTCGATCAGGTAATTATCGGTGATCTGGACCAGCACGCGATGGAAGGCGATGTCGGCGTCAAGAACCCTGTCCGCGTCGACCTCTGATTTAGAGACAAGCTGCTCCAGGTTGTGGAAGGCCTGCTCCAGCTGGCGGATCTGGGCCGGCGTCACCCGCCGGATAACGGTATCCAGGATTCCGGTCTCGAAGACACGGCGCAGCTCGACGATGTGCTTGGAGGCGTCCTTTTCCAGGATCAGGCCGTAGATCAGCGGATCCAGCATATGGTCGTTAAAGCTGTCGCAGACAAAGGTGCCCTCCGCGCGCCGGATCTGCAGGACGCCCTGGGAGACCAGGATCTTGATCGCCTCGCGCACCGAGTTGCGCCCGACGCCGATCGAATCGCTCAGTTCCAGTTCGGTCGGAATCTTGTCGCCTGCCTTGAGTTCGCCGCTGATGATCGCGTCGGTCACGCGCTCCACGATCTGGTCGACCACCGAACGGTTTGACATGGGCCGGAGAATGCTGTTGCCGGTTTCTTTCTGAAATGTTGGTACCATACTACACCCCTACCTTGTTTATCATGTCCAACGTTATTCAAATTACAAACAGTATAATCGCAATATCCCGGCAGGACAAGAAACCGGGGACATTTCTGCACTAACGCGGCATCAGCTGCCGGGCCGCTGCCGCAATGGCCGACGGCGAGAGTCCGTATTTGTCCAGCAGCTCGTGGGGCAGGCCGGAACGGCCGAACGTGTCCGCCAGACCGATCCGCTTCAAGGGCAGCGGGTGATGCTCTCCAGCAAATTCAGCCAGCGCGCTGCCCAGGCCGCCGTTGACCTGGTGGTCCTCAACCGTGACGATCGCTCGGGCTGGTTTTAGCAGCTCGAGGATGCCGGCCTGGTCGAGCGGTTTGAGCGATGTCACATCGGCGACACGGCAGCCGATGCCCTCTTGGGTCAGCAGCCGGGCCGCCGCCAAGGCTCGGTTCAGCACGAAGCCGGTCGAGAAGATGACCAGGTCCGATCCGGTGTCGGCCGCCAGACGGATCGCCAGCGGGTCGAAATCCGGTCCGGCGGGCAACTCGGCCACCGGCTCGCGGCCGGAACCCAGCCGCAGGTAAACCGGCCCGGGGATGGCGGCCGAAGCCAGGGTCGTGCGATAGACGGCGTCGGCGTCGGCCGGCGACAACACGGTCATTCCGGGAATGGCGCGGGTGATCGCCAGATCCTCATAGAACTGGTGCGTCACCCCTTCCCGCTCGCCGCCCAGCAGGCCGCCGTTGAGGCCAACCAGCCGCACCGGCAGGTTGGGGTAGGCGATAAACGTGCGCAGCTGTTCGCAGGCGCGCATCGTGATGAAGCCGGCGTAGGTGTCGACATAGGGGATCAGGCCCAGGGCAGCGGCGCCGGCGGCGACGTCCAGCGCGCCTTGCTCGGCGATGCCAGCTTCGAAGACGCGCTCCGGCCAGCGCTCGTGGAACGGGGTCGCCCGGGCGGCCTTGAGCGAATCGGCCGAGACGAAGACATGGCGGCTGTCCTGCTCGCCAAGTTCGATCAGGGCCTGGATAAAGGCCTCGCGTGTGCTCTTGACCGGCTCGTTCATAAGCTGTCGCCTCCAATCGCTCGCATCGCCGCGTCGACTTCCTCGACGGTCGGAACCCGCTTGTGCCAGGCGTTGTTGTTTTCCATGTACGGAATGCCTTTGCCCTTGACGGTCTGGCACTCGATCAGGGAGGGGCGGTCGGCGACAGCATGGGCTTGGCGGACAGCCTGCCCGATGGCCATGAGGTCGTGGCCGTCGATTTTCTGGGTATGCCAGCCGAAGGCGGCAAACTTCTCCGCAATCGGATACATCCCGGACACCTCGCCGACGGAACCGCCGCTTTGCATGTGGTTGCCGTCGACAAAGACCGTCAGGCGGCCCAGCTTGTGATGAGCCGCGATCGCGGCGCCTTCCCAGATGATGCCTTCCGACAGTTCCCCGTCGCCCGTAATCACATAGTAACGGCTGTCATACCTCTTCAGACGGGCAGCCAGGGCCATGCCGGCGGCGATGGCGATGCCGTTGCCCAGTGACCCGGATGTCATGTCGACCCCGGGCGTCTTGATCATGTCGGGATGCCCTTGCAGGTGGCTGGCGGTCGTGCGCAGCCCGGCCAGGTCGGCGACCGGAAAATAGCCGCGCCGGGCCAGGGCCGCATACAGCACCGGGCAGGCATGGCCTTTGGAGAGGATGAAGCGGTCGCGTTCGGGCCAGTCCGGTCGGGCTGGATCCAAGCGCATGTCACGGAAATAGAGATAGGCGACGATCTCCGCGATCGACAAAGCCGGTCCCGGATGGCCGTCCCCGCCGCAATGTACGCTGCGCACGACATCAAGGCGCAGCAGGTTGGCCATTTTGGCCAGATCGTCGTCATTCAGATCGCTGCCAAACTGACGCGCGTCGTCCAAGCACCAGTCCGGCCGGCTCATGCGATCGTCCTCCTGCGCTCGGCGACAGCCTGCAGCGCGTGCTGCCAGGCCTGTTCAAACGAGGTCCGAAACAGGACGACCGGGCCGTAATGCTCATACTCGTCGACCCCTAGGCCTTTCAGCCAGTAGGCGCGACGGAATTCTCCGAGCTTATGCGCCAGGCGGTCGATGACACCTGTCGGCGTCGGCTGTAAAAAGCGCTGCACCACCGGCGGGTCCTGTTCGAGCAGCCGATCCGCGGTCCCCTTCCAGTTGATCGTAACAAAGCCGCTGGCCCCGACGATCTCGGTGAAATGGTGCAGGCCGCGCGCGCCGCCTGCCATGTAATGGATCGGTGTCCTGCGCTGGAGCATCAGGTCATGGACTTTCTTGGAAACCGCCACGCCGGCCTGCCAGAGGATGTCCGGCTCGATGTCGATGGCCTGCCCGGTCACGACGTTTTGCATGTACTCGTCGAAGATGCCGGGGATATGGGCCAGGTACGCAACCGGCAGGTGATCCAGACCGGCGGTGGCCTGTTCCCAGGCGTCGCAGGCGTCCATGGCCTGCTGGACGGACATGACCTCGGTCATTGTCAGCGTATAGCCCTCGGCGGCCAGCGTCGGGATCGCTTCCAGGCCGTCTTGCGTCACCGGGATCTTCGGCGACAGGTTGGGGAAATTTTCACAGTTGAAGCGCGCCTGTCGGACGATGTTGCCAGCCTTTTCGTGGAACGGATCGCCCTGGATGGTGACATGCCCCTGACGGCCGCGGCTCGCTTCCCAGAGGGGCAGGAAAATGGCGGCGATCCGCTCGATCAGCTGCTTTTGCAGCTTGATCAGGGCCTCGTTGTCGTCAGGCTCGCCGGCCAGGATGGCATCCAGCAGCGGGAACACCTGATCGGGAACCGCCTGCATCATCTTCCAGGCATACGAGGGATTCTGGGTGCAGCCGACGGCACCGGCTTCAATAGCCAGGCGGGCTTCGTCTTCGGTGACGTTGTTGATCCAGAACCGGGTCGGCGTCTGGTCGTGCACGCGGTGGAAATAGCACTTGGTTTGCATAAGGTCCTCCTGGTCCTGTCGGTTTAACGCGGCTGCGGCTCTTCCTGGAAAAACCAGGGGATCTGTGCGGCGACCCGGCGAAAGTACGCTTCCGGATCCGGTTCGCGGCAGAGGATCTCCAGGGCGATGCGGCAGGAACGGTTTTGGTACATCGGCTGCAGGGCCGTAAACAGGCGCTTCAGTTCAGCCGGCGGGAAAGCCGACCCCGGGTAGTCGAAGCCGACATGCTTATCGCCATAGTAGGGATCGGCGGGGTCGTCGACGACGCAGTTGGCAAAGTGCAGGTGATCGCAGCAGTCCAGGGCACGGCTGACTTCCGTCAGGAAATCTTCCCCTTCCTCCCGGATATGGGCGGTGTCCAACGTCAGGGCAAAATTCGGAACCGTGCGGCGCAATGCACGCGCGACATCAGCGGACAGGGCGGTTGGGCCGAGCAGGTTGCGCGCGTCCATCTGCGAGTCGCAGGGTTCGAGCAGCAGCCCGATCGGGCGTGACCCGATGTATGCCGCCAGCTCCCCGACCGAGTGCTTGAACTGCTTAAGCCCCAGGTCGGCCAGCGCTTCCCCGGGGTGGCGGCCGCTGTTGATCATGACTTGGGCACAGCCAAGCTGACCGGCTTCGTCGATACAGCGCTTTGCCAGATCCAGCGCCGCCTGGCGATGGGGCTCGTCCGGGGCGCACAGGGACAGATCCTGTCCCTTGAGCGGGATGACGGCGATATAGATCCCCGTCAGGCCGGAAGAAGCCAGGTCGCGGGCGATCCTCTCCCGGTCAGGGCCTTCGTAATAGAACTCCACCGAGTCGAGCGGCCAGGCAGACAAGAAGCGCAGCGACCGGCCAAAGGCATCCGCCTCGTAGCGGGAGCGGGGAAACAGGACGGAAAGGGCGACGGAGCGTTTCAAGTTCATGGTCGTTCAACCTCGCCGGGTGAGCTGGTCGGCCGCCGTCTTCAGGGCCAGTGCGCCGAACCGCGGGCTGGAATAGACAGGTTTGCCGGTCTGTTGACTGAGCCACGCCTCGCTATAGGCCATCGAGCCCTGGGCCATCAGGATGGCGTCGACGGCGTCGAGATGAGGGGTACAGGTTTTAAGGAGCAGGTCCCGGAAGGCGTCCTGGGGCAGGCCGAATGCGCCCTCGGCCAGTGCCGGGACGAGCTGGACCGGTTTCCCCGCTTGATCGGCCGACTGGCGGACCAGGCGCAGTGTCGGGTTGAGCGTCGACGGCAACGTCGCCAGCACGGCGATCCGGCTGTGAGCGGCCACCGCGGTCTGGGCCATCAGCTGGTCGATCCGGACCAGCGGGACACCCATCTGGGCCAGCAGGGGCTGGGCGGCAGCGGCGACATCGCCGACACTGGAGCAGGACGACAAGATCAGCTCGGCTCCGTCGTCGAGAGCCTGCAGGTACAGCCCGGCCAGGCGCCGGGCCGCAGAGGGCGGCACAGATCCGGCGGCGATGGTATCGCTGAGAATGCCCGGATCCTGGTAGGACAAAAATTCCAGCGGCAGATCCGCGAACTGGGTCCGGATCTCCCGTTCCACATACTCCGTCAGCTGCGGGGTTGTGCTGGTGTAAACAATGCCAATTTTCATGCGTGCCTCCTGCTTTCTCAATATTTCGCTGCGGGCGGCCGTCCGCCGTTTTCTGCTACGTAGGATGTATGATGTTATTATAGCAAAGCGTGACCTGCGTTACAATTCAATACTGTTCATGTTCATGTTCATGCTCCGGTTTTTTTATCTGCCGGACGATCACGGGCAGCCAGATGCGCATCTCGCCGCTGCCGCGGTTGTCCCAGGCAAAATAGGGGATCAGGCGGATCGGGATGGCGCGCAGGGCGGGTGCGCGCAGGGGCTGGTAGAGGCGGTTCGGGTCGCGGCCGGGCGTTTCCATGACCGCCCCTTCCCCTTCGAGCGCCACCAGCTTCTGTCCGTCCAGTTCAAAGGGAACCGGCATATAAGCGGCGTCGGCGTAGACATGGACCGCGTCGAGCGTGTCGACCGGCACGTCCGGCGATTCCAGGCAATAGACCAGCGGTCCCCGTTCGACAGCCACCTGACCGGCGGCCTCTTCGACCAGCGGATGGGCCATGGTGGCGCGCGATGGCATATCGAAGACGACCGTCACCAGGTCACGGGCCGGATCTTCCAGCCGCACCGGCAAATATGTGTCCGCATCCGACGCGCCAAGCTCGGTACGCTGGCCATTCAGGCTGACCGAGCCGCTTTCCAGCCAGCCCGGAATGCGCACCTGGAGCGTAAAGGGGCGCGGATTTTCAACATCCTTGCAGGACAGGCGGATCGTGCCGTCCCAAGGGTAGTCCGTATCCTGAACGAGCGTGAAGGCCATGCCGCCTTCCAGCGTGTAACGGGCTTCGTGGGCCCCGTAGACGCCGAGCCAGACTTCATCGGCCGATGCCAATCCGGTGTACTCGATCACCTCGAGCAGGGAGCGGGCCAGGTTAGTCGGGCAGCAGAAACAGCTCAGCTTGCTGGAGCGTTCCAGCGGCCACATCACCTTTTCCGCGAATTTCGGCGTGCGGCGCAGCGGGTTCTCGTAGAAATACTTGCCGCCATCCAGGCTGACGGCCGCCAGGGCCAGGTTGAAAAACGAGCGCTCGATCAGGTCGAACAGGCGCGCCCGGGGCTTGGCGGCGAACATCCGGTGCATCCAGAAAATGTGGCCCAGCGTGGCGCAGGTCTCGTTGTAGGCGGTGATGTTGGGCAGCTGGTAGGCATAGCCGAACGCCTGGTGGGTCACCTGTTTTTTAAGGTAGCCCTCCAAAAAATCGCCGAACGGCGAGACGCCGCTGTACAGGGCGCCGCATCCGCCGGTCAAGTACAGCTTCTTGTCCGTCAGATCGTGCCAGACTTTGTCGAGCATCGCCAGAAGGCGCGCATCGCCTGTCTCCAGGTATAGGTCGGCTACACCCGCGTAGAGGTAGGTCGCCCGTACGGCATGGCCGAGGATCTTGTCGTGCTCGAGCAATGGGATGCGGTCCTGGTTGTCGTCGCTGCCGTTGGGCACGAGGTCGCGCAGGCGGATTGCCAGGCCGGCCGTCTCCAGGAAGCGCTTCTGTCCGGTTTCCCGGTAGAGCTCGACCAGACCCATGTAGTGGGACGGGCAGACGGCGGTTTGCACCTTCCCGGTCCGCTCCGCCTCCTGGTAAAGCGATTCCAGGTAACCGGCGGCCCGGATCGCGATCTCGAGCAGGGTCCGTTTCCCGGTCAGGCGGTGGTGCGTGCAGGCGGCCGTGAACAGGTGGCCGAAATTATAGGCTTCGAAGTCGTTGATATCCCCCTGGCGGCGGATGCCGCTGTGCTCCCGCTCCCCGATGATCTGCTTGGTCGACAGGTAGCCGTCCGGCTGCTGGGCCTGCCCGATCAGCTGGATGAATCTGTCGATCCTGGCCTCGAGGGCCGCATCCTGGCGTTCGTAGGCGACCAGCATGGCGCCTTCCAGAATTTTGTAGAAGTCCCCGTCGTCAAACGGCGGGCCTTTGTAATGGCCGTCCCGGAGGTTGGCGGCGATCTGGAAATTGGCCACAGCATGGAAGTCGTCGTCGCTTTCGAAAAGGCCGAGTACATGGGGGACCATCGTGTCCGCGACGCGGGCGGTGCGCTCCTTCCAGAAACCGTCGCGCCATGTGAACGCGGCGCGGGGCAGTGACCAGACCTGGGCATAGGGGCTCTTGCGGGTGTCAATCAGCATGGTGTTCCTCCTGGCAGGCTTAGCGGGATGTGGCGAGGGCGATGCCGCGCCCCCGGTCACCGACCGCGCAGTAGAAATGGTACACGACATCGTCGTGCTTGAGGACAAAGGGTTTGTGGGCAAAGGTCATGTCGTAGGGCTGGTCCGGCTTGACCAGCGGTTCGCCCGTCCATGGCGTCCAGTTCAAAAGGTCACGCGAACAGGCGAATGTGTCGTAGGCGGTCCTGTCGCGGGCGACGAAGAAATGCATCACCCACAGGTCGCCCCAGCGGATCAGCTGGGGGTCGCCGGAAATATTCCAGCGGTCCTCGATACCCTGATCGAGCTGGTGGCCGTCGCCGCAGCGCCGCCAATGCAGCATGTCGTCGCTGACCGCCAGGCCAATCCGCTCGATCGAGAACGGCTGGCGCTTGCCGTTGTAGTACATCAGGAAAGGATGCCCGAGCCGCTCATCCGGATCGCGGACAACCGCACTCTTATATAAGGTGACAGCCTCGAACGGGCGCACGTCCGGGTCAGACGGGGAAAGAACCGGCCCCGTCAGGGGACGCTGCCAGGGCCTTACCGGCGACAGCGTCTCCGAATAGGCGACGCCGATGCTGAGCGGATCGGGTTCATAGCCGGGCAGGGCCCCACCGATGTAGGTCATCCAGTAGCGGCCATCGTAACGCTCCGGCGTGTGGTCGCCGTCCCAGTCCGGGTTGATCAGGGCCAGGCCGCCGTCGGCCTGGCGGTCGTCCCAGCCGCCGCTGCCCTGGGCCAGGACACGGCCCTGGACCTGCCAGTCCAGCAGGTTTTCGCTGTGTGCCAGCCAGGTCTCATACCCGCTCGACGCGGAACTTCCCGGGTCGAAACGGGCGTAAAACATGCCCCAGCAACCGGCTTCGCCGTCATAGAACACGGTCGGGCAATCGATGCTGCAGCCGTCTTCTTGCAGCACCATGCCCCGCTTGCGCGGCGTGCGCATCGCCTGATGGACGCGCTGCAGATCGTATTCGCTCACCATGTGCTCCGCCTCCCTTCGCCCATGGCTCTTACGCCTCGTGCGCGGCCCGGAACATGGCCTCAATGTTGGCCGGATTGACATCCGGCAGGATCGCCTCGTGGCTGGGCGAGATGACCAGGCCGGTCGGGAAGATTTCACGCAGCTGCCGGGTTGCGGCATACACCTCGTCCGGCGTGCCCCGGACGAGCAGTTCCTGGGCGTCGACGCCGCCGCAGAAGCTGACGCGGCTGCCGAAACGGTCGTGCAGGTGCTGCGGCTGCATGTTGGCGGCCAGGGCCTGGATCGGGTGGACGACATCGACGCCGCTGGCGATCAAATCGTCGATCACCGGCTCGATGCTGCCGCAGGAATGGTAGATCACCTTGAGCCCGTAATCCTTGGCCTGCTGGATCAAGCGGCGCGAACCGGGCAGAACGAACTCACGCACCTGCTCGGGCGAGATCATCAGGTTGCGCTGGCTGCCGACGTCGTTGCCGATCAGGATGGCGTCAAGGTAGCCACGGGTGGCCTCAAAGAAGATCTCGTTGGCCTTGAGGTAAAAGTCGACGATCCGGCGATCGACAGCCCGGTACATCTCCGGGGCGGCCAGCATGGTCATCAGGGCATTCTCCATGCCGAAGGCGGCGCAGGTATCCTGGAAATGAGCCGACCAGATCACGCCGACGACGGCTGCGTCGCGGGGGGTCTCGCGCACCAGGCGGCGGCAATCGTCCGGATTGATGTGTCGGGCCGGGTCCGGCCAGGGGAATGTCTCGACCAGCTCCGGATCCTCCATGTCCTCGAAAAAGCCGGGCACGGTCAGGGTGCGGTCAAAATCGCTGCCGGTGGGGTGCTTGGCGAAGCTGAGCGCCGTGTAGATGGCGTGGCTGGTGTCGGATTCATAGGGCATTTCCACCGGGTAGACATCGTCGTGCAGCTTGTCCTTCATCTCGGTCAGCGAGCCGGCCTTGAAATAACGCAGCAGACCCGGCACGGCGCCTTCGGCCGGCAGGCCCAGCCAGGTGGCGTTGCGGTCGACAGCCTCGCGGGCGATGGTACGAAAAAAACGTTCTTTGCGGTCCATGTTCGGCATCTCCTTTATCTGACGCTTTGCAGGATCAGGCTATCGCCCGGGGCGAGCTCGACCGAGCCGGACAGCTCCCGGCCGCTGAGCAGGTCGGTACAGCGGACAGACCCCAGGTCAACGGCTGCGGGCTTGTCCAGCCAACTGATTACGAAAAGAACCTCGCGCCCGTCCTTGACGCGGCGCGTCACCTCGACGCCTTCCGGCACCGCCAGGGGCGGTTCGATGCCGCACTGGGCGGCGATGAGGCCGGCCAGATCGGACAAAAGCCGCTCTTCGGCGTCGCTGGCCACGTACCAGGCTCTTCCCTGACCGAAATCATGCTCGGTCAGGCAGGGCATGCCGGCGTAAAAATCGGATCCGTAGACGGCCAGAGCCCGGGCGCCGCGCAGATGGACCAGGTCGCAGACCAAGCCGCAGGCGTACGGGCCGCTGAGGCGATCGTCAGAGGCGTCGACTTCCATCGTGTTGCCCTGGCCGGGCAGCAGGGCGTCGGTCTCCTCGACCCAGATGCCCAGCACATCGCGCAGGGGGCCGGGATAACCGCCTGTGAAAACGCGGTCGTTCTCGTCGACCAGCCCGCTCATGAAAGATGTCAGCAGGCGGCCGCCGCAGCGGACAAATTCGGTCAGCGCCTCGGCGACGCCGGGTTTCAGCATATAGAGGAGCGGCGCGACGATCACATCGTAGCCAGACAAGTCCGCATCAACCGGCAGGACTGCGACCGGAATGTTGCGCCGGTAAAAGGCGTTGTAATACTTGACCACCTGCGGCAGGTAAGCCAGATCGCGGCTCGGTCCGCTGGACAGCTCCAGGGCCCACCAGTTGTCCCAGTCAAACAGGATTCCGACGCGCGCCGGGCTGACCGCGTCGGTGACAACGTCGCCCAGGCGGGCACATTCGGCACCGATTTGGGCGCACTCGCCAAACACCCGGGTATGCTCGTGGCCGGCGTGCGCAATCAGGGCGCCGTGGAACTTCTCGACGCCGGCGATCGACTGGCGCATCTGGAAATAGAGGACGGAGTCCGAGCCGTGTGCCAGGGCCTGCAGGCTGAGCCGGCGCACCTCGCCGGGCCGCTTGAGGACATTGTATGGCTGCCAGTTCTGCTGGTTGGGCGACTGCTCGACCATCAGGTAGGAGCGCCCGCCCTTGAGGCCGCGCATCAGGTCATGCTTGAAGGCGACCAGGGCACGGTCGTCGCGCGGCGACGGGTAGTTGTCCCAGCCGACGATGTCCATGGCAGATGTCATCTTGAACTGGTCGATTTTCTTGATGTAGCCGGACATGTTGGTCATGACCGGGATGTGCGGTGTGGCCGCCTTGAGCACTTCGGCTTCGTTCCGGTAGCAGGCGATGTTCGAATCGGTCATGAAACGCAGATAGTCAAGCATGATCGGCTGGTACCACTTGTTGTCGTCGTTGCGCTCCGAGGGGACGACGATCTCGTCCCAGCAGGTAACGGTATGTCCCCAGAAGGCCGTGTTCCAGCGGCTGTTCAGCTCGTCGATGGTCTGGTAGCGTTCCTGGAGCCAGACGCGGAAAGCCGCTTCGCAATGTTCGCAATAGCAATAGGTGCCGTACTCGTTGGCCACGTGCCACATCGCCAGCGCCGGGTGATTGGCGTAGCGCTCGGCCATCTTGACGGCGATGGCGCGGGCGAAGCGGCGAAAAGACGGGCTGTTGGGGCAGATGTTGACCCGTTTCCCGTGGGTGCGCTTGCGGCCCTGCTCGTCGACCGGCAGGATATCCGGGTAACGCCGGGACATCCAGGCCGGCTGTGCGGCCGTCGGGGTCGCCAGGCAAACCGCGATGTGATTGGCGTGCAGCAAATCCAAGATGCGGTCCAGCCAGCCAAAATCGTACTGGTCTTCGGCCGGCTGCAGCTTGGCCCAGGAAAAGACCGGCAAGGTGACCAGGTTGACATGGGCCAGGCGGAACAATCGCATGTCTTCTTGCCAGGTGTCTTCCGGCCATTGGTCCGGGTTGTAGTCGCCGCCATAGTAGATCGGGTGCTCGCTCATTTCGCTCATGGTCCTCCGGAAAAAGAGAAAGGAGTCATCCTCCGGAATCAGCATTGGGCTTCATCCACAAGATGACTCCTGCTTCAAAGTCTATCGTGTCGGGCATGACCAGATATAATTACGGGTTGACCGTGGTCATGTCGGTGTTTTCCATCAGCATCTCGAGGATGCCGTCGAAATCGTCGTCGGTCTGGCTCTTGACGCCGCTGATGTAGTTCTGCCAGGCCGTGTCGTCGTTGATGTTCAGTTCGCCGGTGATGAACTTGAGGGCGTTCTCACGGACGTAGGCTTCGCAGATGCCGCCATAGCGCAGCTGGGCAGCCGAGGCTTGCTCTTCAGCGGTCAGGTAGACAATCGGCGGACGGTCGTAGGGCGAGACGGATTCTGCGCCGCCATTGCGGTCGGACTCGATCCAGTACTTGCCTTCATAGAACCCTTCGGTCGGGTTCCACCAGGGCTCAGGGTTGGAGGAAACGGCCAGCATGGCGTTGAAGTTCAGCGGGGTGAAGGGGATACCGGAACGGCAGACAGACGAGGCCATGATGCCGTGCTTGGCAACCTCGGTCGCCGGGCTGTCGCTGTTCATGATCGCGTCGACAAACGTTCTGTTGCCGTTGGCGTCAACCTGGAAGGTTTCGCCTTCAAAGCCCCAGTTGAGCATGTTGACCATGTCGTCGTTGTACTGGTAGTCGATCATGCTGACGACGTATTCGGGGTATTCGGTCTTGGCGGAGATGTAGATGCCCATGCGGGATTCGACGGACTTGCTGTCCTGGCGGGAACCCCACTTCCAAGCGGTGCCGTACTCGTCGTGGCTGGGCAGGTAGGCCAGGCCCCATTCCATGGTCGCGTCGGTCTTGGCGGTGTTCCAGCCAGCCGCGGAACCGGACCAGAGGGTCGGGCAAACCAGCGCGTAGCCGGTGGTCGCTTTTTCGACGCCGCCGTTGTAGTCGGAGGTGGCGAATTCGGGATCGATGTAGTCGCCGGCATACAGCGTGTTCAGGTATGCGAGCATCTCGCGGAAGTTGTCCTCGATCGGGCCGTAAGACCATTCGCCGTCACGGAAGTACAGGCAGTCCCAGGTGTGGAAGATGCCGACGAAGCCGCGGTAGATCGAGTAGTCCTTGGTGGAGTTCATGATGACATACTTGGCCGTTGAGGTGCCGTTGTCGATCAGGGCCTGCAGGTCTTCGACCAGCTTGGTGAATTCGGATACCGTGGTCGCCGGCTTCAGGTCGTTGGCCTTGAGCACGTCAAAGCGATAGGCGAAAGAGGTGAAGGACTGGGCGCCCTGGATGTCGTCCGGATTGTAGAAGCCGTCCATGAAATAATACAGGGAGCCGTCCTTATTGAACACGTAGGCCTGTCCGCCGTTGGTGTTCTCGACATACTCGAAGAAGTTGGTCATGTAGTCGGTATACTTGGACAGGTCGAGCAGCAGGCCTTCGTCACCGAACTCGTTGACGGCCAGGCCCTTGGAATTGGTGGTGACATCGGCGACGTCGCCGGACTGCAGGATGACCAGCTCATTGGTCTGGTAGTCGGCCCACGGGGTGCGTTCCCAGGTGATGTCAAGCTTGACGCCGAGATAGTCTTCCATCTTTTTCTGCCATTCCTGGTGCACCTTGGTGCCATCCGAGGACTGGTTGAAATCCGGGATGCGGGCGGTCAGCTTGAGCGTACCGCCGGGAATTTCGGGGAACTGTGTTTCGGACGGAGCAGCGGTTGTTCCGCCGGTGGTTGTCCCGCCTGTTGTCGTCGCCTTGGTCGTGGTTGCACCCGTGGTGGTTGTCGCACCGCCGGTGCAGCCGGCAAACAAGGAGACGGCCAGAGCCAGCACAACGATCAGCAAGAGTGCTTTTCTTGTTTTCATGTGGTCATGAACCTCCCTTAAATAAATATGGTAATGACGATTATCTACACAGGGCAAATCGCACACCCTGATGTATTCATTAAGACGGCTGCTTTTTGCGGATCAGCCCTTGACCGCGCCCAGCTGCATACCCTGGGCAAAGTATTTCTGCAGGAACGGGTAGACCAGCAGGATCGGGCCGATCGTGGCCAGAATGCAGGCATACTGGACATTCTTGGCGTTGAGCAGACCGTTGTTGAGCATGTCCGTGATCTCGGTCATGGTCGACGTGCCGGATGTGAAGACGATCTTGCGCAGGACCATCTGGATCGGCTGCCTGCCCTGGTCGCGGATGTAGAGCAAGGCGTCGTAGAAGCTGTTCCAGACACCGACCAGCGAGAAGAGGCCGAACGTCGCGTAGAGCGCCTTGGACAGGGGGACATAGACGCTGAGCAGAATCCTGAACTCGCCGGCGCCGTCGATGCGGGCCGCCTCGCGGATCTCGTAGGAGATGCCCCGGTAGAAGGCCCGGTAGACGAAGACGGAGTAGGCCGACACGGCATTGGGCAGAATCAGGGACCACCAGCTGTTGATCAGGCCCAGGTCCATGATCAGCAGGTAGGTCGGCACGGTGCCGCCGCTGAAGAACATGGTGATCAAAAGGTAGATGGTCAGGGGCTTACGCAGGACAAAGTCGCGCAGCATCAGGACGTAGGCCAGAAGAGACGTCAGGGTCAAACTGAAGGCCGTAGCCCCGATGGCGATGACGATCGTGTTGTAGTAGGCGCCCCAGATGTTGGCTTCGGCAAAGAGGAGCCCGTAACCGAGCGTGTTGAACTCCTTGGGGAACCAGGTCACCTGGCCGGTGGAGATCATCTGGTTGCTGGACAGCGAGACGGCGATGACGTTGAGGAACGGGTAGACGAAGATCAGGCCCAGGACGGCCATGAATACGATCAGGGCGGCGTCAAACAGCCGGCTGCCGACATAGATCTGGTTTTTCATTTTCTGACTGGCCATATCCTTACCTTTCACCACAGGTTGTTTTCCGGGTTGATCTTGCGCACGGCCATGTTGGTGCCGTAGACCATCAGGAAGCCGACGACCGAGAC
>Ga0172382_10002430_pt1 | contig 31199 bp, 26 predicted proteins | sample Leawel138RmetaG_FD_122245 | JGI IMG/M metagenome (GOLD analysis project Ga0172382, IMG submission 122245) | Leachate microbial communities from a municipal landfill in Southern Ontario, Canada - Leachate well 138R metaG | ecosystem: Engineered > Solid waste > Landfill > Unclassified | place...
TAGCGTAGCGGAGAAAACACCTTATACCCCTTTCTAATAAATAAAAAAACAAATTTATTCCCCTTTAAAAAAAGCCTGTCAAAATTCCTTAAAAAGAAAAATATTTTTTGAATTGCGTATAACTAGTTATATGCGAATTGGTTGATTTTTTGTTTTGGCTTAGCTATAATTCGGATATAAACTTTAAATCATAAGTTCTTATGAACGAAAGTTATTATCCTAGCCAGGATCCGATTTTGAAGCTCAAACAAGAGATGAAACTTCGCAAATTCAGCCCGAAAACCATCAAATCTTACCTCCATTATATCACGGATCTGTTAAAATATTCAAACAAAAACCCAAAGACGGCAAACACTGATGACATTCGACGATACCTCGAACATTTGGCAGATAACGGCGTCTCCGCCTCTACTCTTAATTGCGCTTATAGCGCTTTCAGGCTATATTTCGAAAAGATACTCCGTCGCAGATTTTTTGCCAATATTCCTCGAGCCAAATGCCCCAAGAAACTCCCTGAGATCCTCACGAAAGAAGAAGTGAGAAAGATATTAAAAACGATCCAAAACGTCAAGCATAAGCTTATACTAGGGCTTATGTATTCATCCGGACTGCGCGTATCCGAAGTCGTAAATTGCAAAGTCAAAGACTTAGACTTTGAAAGCAAGTTGATGCGCATCCGCCAAGCCAAGGGCGCCAAGGACAGGAACACCATCCTATCGGAAAAAGTCTGTCATATTTTAAACAAATATGTAAATAATAAGACAAAAGACGATTATGTATTCGGAAGCGATCGGGGCAAAAGATTGACCGCAAGGACCGTCCAGAAAGTTTTTGCAGAAGCGCTTAAAAGATCTGGCATCAAAAAACCGGCCACCTGCCACAGCCTGCGCCATTCCTTCGCCACCCACCTCTTGGAATCCGGCACCAGCATCCGCTATATCCAGGAATTATTGGGACACGCTCGTCTGGAAACGACTCAAATCTATACAAAAGTCGCAAATAATAATTTGAAGGGGATAAAAAGCCCTTTGGATCTATGAGGTATCATTCAAAATACAAAAAAATTTCCGCCTCACTGCTATTGATATCGGCATTTTTTTTCGGCTGGAAAATATTTTTTCAGGAAAAAAGGGTCTTGGGTCTTTCCGTCGAAGCGAAAGAGGTGATTTTGGATGACAATGGAATCAGCCAACGGCTGGAAACTAATGCCGGATCCATAGAAGAATTTTTTGATGAAGAAAATATATCTCTGGAAGACGGAGATATGGTTTACCCGGGAGAAAATATGGCTGTCGTTCCCGGAATGAAAATAAAGATACATAGGATCAAAAAAATGTCCGTTTCGGCGGACAACGAAACCAAGGAAATAAAAGGATTTGAAGAAACGGTTGAAAAAATACTCAGGGAAAACGGATTGGAATTCAAGGAAGAAGATATCATAAAGCCTTCCAGGGATTCTTTCGCTTACAATGATTTGGAGATAAAAATAACCCGGGTGGAAATAAAAGAGGAAATAGAAGAAGAGTCCATCGCTTTTAAAACAGTGGAAGAGAAAGACGACGAACTGAGCTGGCGGACCAGAAAAGTCACGCAAAAAGGAGAAAAGGGAATAAAAGAAATAAAATATGAAGTAGCTTATCACGACGGGGAAGAAGTAAGCCGTAAAATAATCGAAACCGATGTGACTAAAGAACCGGTTGATGAAATAGTCACCCAGGGAACTTACGTGAAACTGGGAAAATCCCATACGGGACAAGCCAGCTGGTATGCTTACACCGGCACGATGTCGGCCGCTAATCCTTGGCTCCCGATGGGAAGCTATGTGAAAGTCACCAATAAAGACAACGGCAAGTCGGTCATCGTAAAGATCAACGACCGCGGGCCTTTCGGCGAAGGAAGGATAATCGACTTGGATAAGGTGGCCTTTGAAAAGATCGCCCCCTTGGGACAAGGAATCGCCAACATCAAAATGGAAGAGATTGAAAACTAGCTTAAAGTTATAAAGTTAAAAGTTTATAAAGTTAAGAACTGATTTTATTTCTCCCTTTGGAAAAGAGAGATGTCATCCGATTAGGATGACAGAGGGATTTGAAAAGTAATATAATATCTTAAGACTATTCTTTTGGCTTAAGACAATATACGGCCTTTCAAGTCCCCCGTCCGTTCGCCTAGACGAACGGACACCCCCTTTTCTAAAGGGGGATTTATTTGTTGGTAAGATTTTATTTTTTATATCTCTCTATCGTCTCCCGATAAGCTTCGATCATCCTTCGGGCGCAGACCTCGCTGGTATATTTCTCATCCGCCGTTTTCTTGGCGCTCTCTCTTAGATATTCTGCCAAATCTTCGTTTTCCGCCAATTTTAAAATGGCTTTGGAAAATTCTTCTTCGTCATCGGAAACTAGAATTCCCGTTCTGTTGTTTTCAACCAAGCTTTTTGATCCGGTGGCGTCCAGCGCCACTATCGGCAGACGGCTATACATCGCCTCGGTTATTATCGTCCCCTGGGTTTCCGACTCGGACGCATACGTAAAAATATCCGCTGCCGCCATATAATCCTTTATTTCTTCTTTTTTGACGATTCCGGGAAAGATTATTCTTTTTCCGATATTTTCCTTGCCGATAATTTTTTCCATTTCTTCCCTCAAATAACCTTCCCCCGCAAAGACAAAAACTGAATTAGAATATTTCTTCAAAGCCTTGATGACCGATTTAAGGAGAAACAGGACATTTTTTTCTTCGGTAAATCTGGAGATAGACATAATTATTTTTTTATCGACGGAGATTCCCAGTTTATCTCTTATTTTTTTCCCGTCGGGATTAATGAAATAATAGCTTTCCACCCCCGTCGGGATATCGATTATATCCTTATTCTTAACTCCCCAATCTTTTATTATATTTTTTATGGAACCGGTCGGAATGATGACTTTATCCGCCTTATTGGCGTACTTGGAGGCATTTTTTATTATCCAATAAGAAGAAACAGCTTTGGGAATAAACGGAGTATAATGGGTATATTTATCATAAAGAGTATGCCAGGTAAAAACCAGGGGGATATTTTTCTTTTTCGCCCATTTTGCGGCGGCATCTCCCAAGAGATTAGGATGCTGGGAATGGATAATGTCAAAATCCATTTTTTTTATCTTCTCATCTATCTCGCTCGAAAAAGGAATGGGAATGGGAAATTTTATCTTGTACCTTATATCCAAGGAAGGATATCTGAAAACATTATTATTTTCATCTTTATAGCCCTTGCACTGCGGAGCAAAAATAAAGACGGTGTGGCCCATTTTTTCAAACTGCCTCCTGAAACTCTCAATCGAAGTTGTCACTCCGTAAGGATTGGGAAGATAATTGTTGGTAAAAATTGCTATACGCATAAAATACAATTTTAAATTTCAAATTATAAATTTTAATTCAATTATTAAATGTTTTAATTTTCAATTTAAAATAGTTCTGAGCAGTGTTTTTAAATTTTGTTATTTTAAATTTATAATCCAAAATTTCAATTCTATCAATTTTCATTTATAAAATTAAGGATGTCCTCAAAAACATGCTCATTTCGAATGTCTGAAATGAAGGTGTGGTAGGCTCTTTTAACGTATTTTTTAGACTTTTTTTCCGATCCGATACGATTATATATTTCGATCAGGCTCTCTTTAGCCACAATATGGTCGCTGGAGGACTGGATTATCAAGCAAGGCTGGGATATTTTATGAAGATCTTCTCTCGATAATTTGACCAGCTCCGCAACTTCCAAAATATTTTTAAAAGGATAACTCTGATATGAAATAAGCCTCGTTATAGTGGTTGATACTCCGAATGTGGGCGGATAAATCTTTTTGTGATACTTTTTGAACTTGCTGATAATCCTGACAGAGATTTCCACAATTTTTTCAAATCTCAAGCGATAAGGGGCAGCCATAAGAATCAATCCCGCAATATCTTTATTTTCCTTGGCCAATTGCATCGCCAAGGTAGCCCCCATGGACGTCCCTCCTAAAAAAACTTTCCTATGGCTTTTTTTAAGCTCATCCAGGGCTTCTTGCGCATCATTAATCCAATCTTGATAAATAACATTTTCCAGATCGGAAGGTTCAGTTCCATGCCCGGAAAGCATCGGCCCATATGCTGTGTATCCTTTCTCGTTAAGAAACATGCCCAATCTCCTGATCTCATAAGGAGTTGTCGACCATCCATGCAGAAGCAAAACGGCCTTGTTATTTCTTCCTTTGAAATAAAAAGGCTTTTTTATCAATATCCTGTCTTTTTTGTATAAAAGATTAGGATCTGCAAACCACATATTTCTCGTTTTTCTAAATATTTTTCCCACCATATAATTAGATTCTATATCCTTTCATCCTCTTGGGCAAGAAAAACCGGCCGTTCTTGTTCAGAAGGCCGGAGCGGATAAAATGGGAAAGTTGCATATAATAAAGCTAAATATTGAAAATGTAATGACTGCGGCTGCCAAAAATATTAGCAATAAGGACGGCTTATTATTCTTTTTTTCTCCAGTAAATCCCACTTTATCTATTTTTATTATCTTCATTTTTCCTCCTTGATTTTTAAGAAATGAAAAGTTTTGTAAAAGAACTCTTAAAAAACAAACCTATGTTAAAAAAAATCGGACTAACTATTTTTAATTGACAAAATTATTTTTGAAAAATCTTCCCGCCTTATGCTTCTTAAACAAATTTACAATAAGGAAAGTTGCCAAGGCTAATCCGGAAGCCATCCAGCCGACCCATTCTATATATCCGCTCACCTCTCTCCACATATATCCGTAAAAATACCCCATAACTACGAGAAATCCGCTCCAAATTATTCCCCCCAAAACAGAATATTTTAAAAATCTCCAAAAATCCATTTTAACAATTCCGGCAGCAGTAAAAGCCGCCCAGCAAAGTCCTGTTGTTGATTTAACGGTAAATATTGTTTTTCCGCCATGTTTCTTGAAATACTTTTCCATTCTTACGACCAGATTTTCTGTTATCCCGATATATTTACCGAAATTCTTGACGAATCCTATCCCCCATTTATATCCGGCTCCATATAATATAACATCACCCACTACGTCTCCCAAAACAGAAAGCATAAAAACGACAAGAACATTAAAAGCTCCCAGAGCCGCCAAGGTTGCCGCAATTATGGTAGCCACCGGACCTTCGATAACCATAAGGGGCAAAATTATCCAATACCCATGATGGCTCATAAAATCAAATATCTCTTGTCCTGTCAGATCCATATGTTCTATATAGCAATATAATAATACAGCAAAAAAACAATATAGCGATACAATAATAGAGTAATTATCTATTATTTCGTTCCATTGCTAACTTGTTTCATTGTTTTTTTCTTATTTGTTCTATTGATTTAAAGTCCATTCTTAACTTTGTTGGCATTGTGTTCTTCTATGGCTCTGGAAAAAACTGTCTCTCCCGTCTCCGGATTGTTCAGAAAATAATTGTAATCTGTATCGATCGGATAGACAGCCGCTTTTATCGCATCCAGGCCGGGATTTGATATCGGCCCTGGCGGAAGCCCCGGATGCAGATAAGTATTGTAAGGCGAATCTACCTGCGTATCCTCATAAGAATATTGTTTTTTATTTTCTCCCAAAATAAAAGCCAGGGTGGCACAACTCTGGAAAGCTTGTCCTGATTCTAGCCTATTCCAAAAAATTCCACTCACTATCTTCCTGTCTTCTTCCGTTCTGACTTCTTTCTCAAGAATGCTGGCCATGGTTACTATTTCATAGGCGGTCTTTCCCTGCTTCTTTATCTCATTGTCCAAATCTTCAGAGAACTTTATGCTGAAATTTTCCAACATCTTTTTAATGACCGATTCCTCATTCTCCAATCCCGGATTTAAAAAATACGTATCCGGAAAAAGAAATCCCTCCAAATTTTTCCCCTTCGGAATATTTGCCAAAAATTCAAAATTATATTTCTGCTCAAAATAATCCGGATCTTTTGACAGATCGATGAACCTGTCTCCCGAGAACCCGTTTTCTTCGAGCCGAACAGCCATTTGGCCTACGCTCCAACCTTCCGGAAAAGTTATCCTTACGGTCCTATCTTCTTCCGCTATCTTACCTTCCGTTATTATTCCGGCTATTTCTTCCACGGACAATCCGGAATTAAGCTTATATCGTCCGGCTTTTATTTCTTTTTGCAGTCCTTCTTTATAAATATGGAAGATAAATTTCCAGTTCCATTTCACCAGACCTTCTCTTTTCAGGTTCCTTCCCACTTCCCATGCATTTTCCCCTTTTTCTATTTTGAAATCGGCCACGACAATTTCCCGTCCGCCTTTATTTACGAAAAGAGACAGACTGGAGATCAGCGCCAAAAAAAACAGCGCCATCAGACCTATTTTTATTATTTTATTCATCGGTTTTTTAAACAATTACTTCTTTAATCGTCTCCCTTTTCTCTATTGAAACTATTTTAAGACCAATCAGTATTTTAAACAATACCCAGCAGATGAATATAAGAGCGGGGCTTATGAACATTCCGAAAGAAAATACGGCTAGAAAGACCAGGACGGATAGGAACCATGTTATCGCCGAACCGGTCTCCTTGTCAATTCTATCCTCAGGAATTATAAGCTCGTTTATCCTGCTGTTTATAAAATCGGAAATAATATCCATAATTTTTTCATTACCTTTTATTTCCTTGCCTACCACATCGCTTATGCCTTTTCTGTTCTCCTCTAATATGATCCTCTCCTCTAATTCTTCTATATTTACTCCCCCCGTTATCCCATCCAAAATTCCGTTGGGAATGGCATTTTTATCCCTCGGCTCAGGGGTTTCTTTGTCTGCGCTCCTTCTCTTTTCCAGATCGATATTTTTCAATATGAATTCGTCGATCGTCATTTCTTTCAAATCTTCCTCGCTTAACTCCGGATCAATGACAGAAACGATCTTGGTCGCCAGCCAGGTCTGCTGCCAGCCTACTTTTACCCCAGAATCGATTCCGCTATCGCTTTTTGTGGGATGATTGAAATAATAGTGGCTGGCAATTACCATAGCCAGAGACATGATAAAAAATATCCTTCCGACGCGCAGAGCGTTCCAGATGCTTATATAGATCCTCTCTTTCATCTCTTTTCTTATATACAAGGTTCCGATCCAAGCTAGCAGGGAGGCGATCAAAACGACCGACAGGTGCCTCCAATTCAAGACAAACTGCAACCCGGAAAACAAAACCAGCAAAGAAATCACCTTCAGCCATCCGCTGTCCTTGGACAATATTATTCCTAGAGACCAGCTCACAAAAATCAAAGAAAAAAACACTATCGGCCGGAACCAGTCTTCCGTTTCAAAGGTTCTGATTATCCCTTCCGTCAAGAACCAGAAAAGAAAGGAGGATGCTATTGATAAGATGACGAGAGTTATTGACGCTATTTGTGTTTTGTTTTTGGTTTCCATGTTTTTTATTATAGCATTTTAGCGGATTAAGCACCAACTGGAGACGGCGTCTGATATTTCAAAATCTATTTTTTGTGATAGAATTATATCTGTTGTTTTTAATTAACTTTTAATCAGCTACAAAAATGCAAGATATCCAAAAGATTTTTGACGAGATTCAAAAATTGAAAAAAGAGCAGAGAGAATTTAAAAAAGAGTATAAATACGATCTCGATCGCAATGAAAGCTATCAGGAAATAACCGGGGAACTTAAAAAGATGAGGGAAAAAAAGAAAAATATAGAAGAAGGAAGCCGGCCTCCGCGAATTGATGAAATAAAATATGAAATATCAAAACTTAACGAAATGATTTCTGATATTGCCATCAACAGTCTGATGGATGGCAAAAGCATATATCTGAAAGATGAGTATGATGCCGAATACGAACCGGTTTATAAAGTAACTTTTAAAAAAATTAAATAATATTTTTTAATGTTTTTCCGAGATTATTAAAAAATCTCATCCGGATTGAATAATTTCTCACCTGCCATAATTTGCAAGGCAGTCCGGACAAAAGTCCAAAAATGCATATATAAAAAATTAAGATTTAAATCGCAATTTTTTATTAATCGGAAATTCGTATATTTATATTCGATTCACGATTAACACACAATTAATAAATACCGATTTCTAAACCTGCGCTCCTTTATTCGAAACTTTGGCCGTTCTAATAGCCTGTTTCTCTTCCTCGGTAAGAGGAGTGCTCGCCTCTCCTCTAATAACCGCCTTGCTGTATATCCTCGTTCCCTCCCTAGTGTGGAGAGAGGTTATGATTATACCTGATTTTTCGCCGTCCAAAAGAGCAATTACGAAGCTCTGATTCCCGCCAATATCTTTAAAAGGATTATATCTTACAATTCCCACCTTATGGATCCCTTTGAAAGCCATCTTGTAAATCTTTTCATATCCGTCAAACAGATCCCGAATGTCTTTTTCCATTTTGGAAACCTGCTTCTTCTGATTTTGGATGATTTCCGCAAAGTCTTTCCCGTTTTTACCGGAAAAAAATTCTCTTGATAGACCGCTGATCTTCAGATATTTAAAAAAGATAAAAAGACTGAAAAAAATAAGCAAAAAAACGATTGCTCCCAGGGATAAAATTATTTCTAGAAGATATTTTTCAATAATTTCCATCATGTATCAATCATTTTGCGTTCTCTTCCTCCAGAGAAACGGAAAAGAGTCCGCTATTTCCACTATTATTTAGATCTACAAAAAATATATTATCATCGCGGGCGGTATATGTAACTTTTGAATTTTCTTTCTTATGTTCGAATATATCATAGATATTCCTCAAAGAGCGATGATCCAGCTCGGCAATCTTAACGGAGTTTCCGACACTGAAAATGACATGTTCATAATCCCTAAACCAAGAAACATTGCTTATTTCCTTTGAGAAATGGACTATGTTTATCATCTTACCTTCTTCTCTGCTCGGCTGAGTATCCCATTTTCTCACGAAGTAGACAAAAATCTCGTTTTTGTTCCAAAAAACTATCTTTTTTCCATCATTGGAAAAATGCGCTCCGCTTATGCCGTCTTTTATCTTATTTATTTTTTCAGCTTTTCCGCTGGCATCATCGCTTTTGTTGAAAAGATAGAAATCTTTGTCTTGAGTTATAACAGCAATCCTGTTCTTGTCATATACGATCATCCTAAAATCATCTCCGTCCTTATTCTCTATGGGCGAGGAAGAAATTTGTTTTCCTCCGTTCGTCCCCCTATTGTTCTTTTCATATATCAACCCGCTATCTTTGTCAAAATAATAAATTCCGTCAGGAGAAATGTCATAACCGGAAATATCCTCCGCCACCAAAACTTCGCTATTTATATTGTCCAGATCGAATTTATATAGGTTATCCTCATGGATATAAAAAACAGCGTTTCTTTCGGCGGAACTCCACCGAACCTGCCGGATATTATCTCTCTTTACAGTTTCGTTCAGATTCAGAACCTCTTTATTGCCTATATTTATGATAAAATACTCCCTTTTTCCATCTCTTATCAAGGGAACGCTGAGATGTCCCTCCCTTGGAGACCATTCCACATTTTCTTTTTCGCTCTCTGAAAATATATATCCGCTTATCGGAAAAACATACTCGATTTTTTCTTTTTTTACGTTAAGCACTTTTATCTCAGCGCTTGTTTCTCCTTCCACCAAAGCGATGTTTTTCCCATCTGGAGATATGAAAAAATTATTCACGAAGGAAGTCGGATATTCCGTTTTTGAATAATTTTCCCTTATCAAAAAAACGTTCCAAAATTCAGTAGAGACCCCGCTGTGCACGCTGGCTTTTTTACCCCAAGACTTATACTGATCGGCCTTGACTTCCAGAAGATACTCTCCCGGCAGCAATCCGTCTATATGATAGGAATAATTTATGAAATTTATTATTCCTTTCGCAACAGGCTCATTGTCTATAAGCACTTCTATCTCGCGAGGAAAGGGCTTTATCGTTATCGATCCGGAATAGACGAAAACTCCCCTTTCCATGCTGAAGCGATAACCCATGGCGTAAAAGATTACCAGAGGAGAAATTATTAAAAAAGTAACTACCAAAAATAGGAAGAATATCAACTTGGTCTTATGACTGGCCATTTTTTAACTAAATTATGTCCGAAATTAAGAATCATTTACAAATATACTATAATTTATATGGATGATTTTGTCTATTGATTTATGCAAGGTTAAGTATTACCATATAAAATACTTGATTTTATTTACTGATTAATAATTTATTACGAATACACCGATAAAGAATAGCAGCAACCGGTAAAGAATGTCTGAACTAGTATATTAGTATAAGATTGGTAATTGGTAAAGAACCGCCCATGATAATTCTCGGCATCGAAACATCTTGCGATGAAACTTCCGTTTCAATCATAAAAGCCTCAAGCGATAGGATTGAGGTTCTTTCTAATATCGTATCTTCCCAAATAAAACTACATTCCGAATGGGGAGGAGTGGTTCCCAATCTGGCAGCCAGGGAACATCTAAAAAATATTTCTCCCGTACTGAAAAGAGCTTTGACATGCTCCAAAAAAAATATCAAAGATATTGATCTGATCTCTGTTACCAAAGGTCCGGGTCTCATGCCCGCCCTTTTGATAGGAACCTCTTTTGCCAAAACAATTTCCTACATTTGGGAAAAGCCTCTTATCGGAATCCATCACATAGAAGGCCACATTTATGCCAATTTCATAGACTCGAAGCTCTCAGCTCGCAGCTTGACAAAAAAAAATACAGTTACGATTTACAAGGGTCGGGGGTCGAGAATAAAATTCCCAATCCTATGCCTCGTGGTTTCCGGAGGACACACTCAGCTCATTTTGATGAAAGATCATTTGCAATATAAGATTATCGGAGAGACCCAGGATGACGCCGCCGGGGAAGCCTTCGACAAGGTGGCCAGAATACTCGGTCTCGGCTACCCCGGAGGACCGGCCATATCCGCTGAGGCGGAAAAAAGCAATCGGCAAATCTCGGATCTTCCGCTTCGACAAGATTCAGGCGAGGCGAGCAAAATTCAAATTTCTCTTCCCCGGCCGATGATTAATTCCGGGGATTTTAATTTTTCCTTCTCCGGACTCAAAACGGCGGTTTTGTATAAAACGAAAAAAATGTCGCTTTCTCAAATCTCAAATCTAAAATCTCAAATATGCCGGGAATTTCAACAAGCCGTCATCGATGTATTGATTTGCAAAACAGTCAACGCCGCCGAAAAATACAATCCCGAGACCATAATCCTGGCCGGGGGAGTAAGCGCCAACAAGGAATTACAAAAGCAAATGGATTCAGCAATAAAAGATAATCTCCCTCATTCCAAATTCAAAATTCCGAATTCCGAATTCTCGCTTGACAACGCCGCCATGATTGCCGCCGCCAGTTATTTTCGATGGAAAAATATGAGTGAAAAACAAAAAAAAGATTCCCTGAAAAATTGGAAAACGCTTCAAACTGAAGCCGGCCTGAAACTAAGTTGAAAAATAAGTCTCCAGCTGATAATATTAAAAAGTAATATCATATTCACAGTCAAATAAATCCGATGAAAAAAGAAATACCAAAAATTTATAAACCAGGAAGCATAGAGGAAAAAATATACGATAAATGGGAAAAATCCGGATATTTCAACCCTGATAAACTGGCAAATGACAAGATAATATCAGAAAATGCCAAGCCTTATTCCATAGTCTTGCCTCCTCCGAATATCACCGACAAGCTTCATCTCGGACACAGTTCGGTGCTGGCGATAGAAGATCTTCTTATCAGATTTCACCGGATGAAAGGCTTTAGGGCGCTTTGGATTCCCGGAACCGATCATGCCGCCATAGCTACTCAAAACGTCGTTGAAAAAAAACTTTTGAAAGAAACCGGGAAAAGCAGGCATGATCTGGGCAAAAAAAAATTTCTAAAAGAAGTTTGGAAATTTCTACGGGAAACCCAAACAGTAATACTCAAGCAAGCCCGCAAAATGGGAGCTTCTCTGGATTGGTCCCGGGAAGCTTTCACCTTGGATGAACCGCGGAAAAAAGCAGTCGAAAAAATGTTTGTCGATATGCACAAAGAAGGGATAATCTATCGGGGTGAAAGAATTGTCAATTGGTGTCCCAGGTGCCATAGCACGCTTGCCGATGACGAGATCGAATATGAAAAGCAGAAAGCCAAACTTTACACCTTTAAATATTCAAAAGATTTTCCCGTTTCGATTTCCACCACCCGTCCGGAGACAAAACTAGGAGATACAGCCGTAGCCGTAAATCCCAAAGACAAGCGCTACAAGGATATTATCGGCAAGAAGTTTTCTGCAGATTTCTGCGGAATCGGTCTTAATATCAGGATTATAGCGGATAATGAAGTCGACATGGATTTCGGCACGGGAGCTTTGGGCGTCACTCCGGCCCATTCCATAACGGATTGGAGGATGGCCGAAGAAAATAATTTGGAAATAAAAAAAGTTATTGATGAAAACGGAAAAATACGCAAAGGTTTTGGTAAATTTTCGGGAAAAACGGCAGAAGAGGCTCGAAAATCGGTAGTTGCCGAACTCAAAAAACAAGGACTCATAGAAAAAGAAGAGGAAATAGAAAACAATCTTTCCGTTTGTTATAGGTGCGGAACTGCCGTAGAGCCTCTTCCTTCCAAACAATGGTTCGTCGCCGTTGACAAGAAACTGGAAAGACTCGGGAATAAATCTCTCAAAGAAAAAGCTATCGAAGCTGCCCAGGAAAAAGAAATAAAATTTTTTCCCGAGCGCTTCGAAAAAAGATATCTGGATTGGATGGAAAATCTCCATGATTGGTGCATAAGCCGCCAAATCTGGTTCGGTCACTCCATTCCGGCCTGGCATAAGAAAGATTCTGATGAAGTTTATGTCGGAGAAAAAGCGCCGGAGGACAAGGAAAACTGGATTCAAGATTCCGACTCCCTAGACACTTGGTTTTCTTCCGGAATGTGGACATTTTCCACCATGGGCTGGCCGGAAACTTTTACAAACGGAAAGAAATCAGGGGATTTGGCCGAATATCATCCTACTGATGTCCTCAACACCGGTTATGAGATTCTCACTCTTTGGGTCAGCAGGATGATCATGATGAGCCTCTTCGCCATAGGAGAAATACCTTTTAGGCATGTTTACTTAAACGGGATGGTCTTGGATGAGTATGGGAAAAAAATGAGCAAATCCAAGGGCAATGGGATCGATCCGCTGGATATGATTGAAAAATACGGCACGGATGCCGTCAGGTTGTCTCTCCTTATCGGAAGCACTCCAGGAAACGATGTAAGAGTAGGTGAAGAAAAAATAGGGAACTTTAGAAACTTTACCAATAAGCTTTGGAATATAAGCCGCTTCATAATCAGCAAGGAAAAAGAGGCGGACAATAAGGAGCAAGAGACAGAGAATCTTACTCTGGCTGACAAATGGATTACCCGAAAAATGGCAAGCTTGATCAAAAAAACATCCGAAGATATCGGAGAATATAAATTCTCTCAGGCGGGAGAAAGGCTTTATGATTTTACTTGGCATGAGTTTGCCGATTGGTATCTGGAGATATCCAAATTTGAAGAGAACAAAAAAGAAAAGGATTATATACTAAACGCTGTTCTAAAAGATCTGCTCAAACTTTGGCACCCTTTCATCCCCTTCATCACGGAAAACATCTGGAGCCATCTTGATAATAAAAAATTCCTGATGGTTGAATCTTACCCGGATGAAAAATTTTATCGGGAAAATTTCGCGGCAGCCAACGATACGGATATGGTTGACTTTGATGCCGTAATCGAAATAATAAAAAGCGCCAGGGCGATAAGAAATGAAAATAAGATCGGATCCGGAAAGCGGATGGACATATTTATAGACGCGGAAAAAACGATCGGGATAAGCACGGATGATATCAAAGGATTCATCCTGTCTCAAGAAAAAATTATAAAAAATCTGAGAACCGGAATCGGAAAAATAAAATTTTTAAGCAGAGGAGAAAGGATCGAAGGCGTCGTATCAAAAACGACTTCCAACGGAATAACTGTTTACGCGCGATTGAAGGAGTTGGTCGATACGGAAAAAGAACGCGCTTCCGCGGAAAAGGAAATCAATAATTTGGAAAAATACATATCGGGGCTTGAAAAAAAGCTTTCCGATAAGAATTTTGTAAAAAAAGCCCCGAAAGAAGTCGTAGAGCAGGAAAAAGAAAAGCTCAAAAAAGCCCAGATTAAATCAGAGGAAATAAAAAAATATCTAGAACAGCTTTAGTTCTCGTCAATTTGCAAATCAGGTACAAATATACAAATAAATATTCGACTTCGATATTCGCAGATTTGTAAAAGATTTGTATTTTTGCGGGGAAATAAACATGAAAAGCGCAATTGAATCTTTTTTTTGGGGTATAATCGCTGCCGGAGCAGCCCTTTTTATCGAACTTGTTCTTTCCTTGTTTCTAAAACTGGATTATTACGGATCAACTGAAAGCGCCCTCTTAGCCGTAATGGCTATTTCCGCGTTTACGGAAGAAACGATAAGATACATAGTCGTTTTCAAAAAAATAGACCTGATATCTTATGGCAGAGGAGCAATTTTTAATGCCTGGATATCCGGAGTCGGATTCTGGCTGGTGGAAGCATTTCTTTTCTATCAAAAAGTAGCCTCGGAAAACCTGATAATTGATCGGGTGAGCCTTTTAAAAACCGGGTTTATCCATATTCTAACTTTTGGAATTTTCGCTTACAGGGTATCGATAAGAGAAGATAACCGCATTAATTTAGGCGCTTTATCCCTGATAATTCTTATCCACATGGCCTATAATTTTTCCACCCAATACGAAAATTACGCGGCCACTGTTGCGGAAAACGCCATATTGGCAGCATTGTTTCTATATAATGTATTCATATTTTTTATTGTGAATAAAAAACTTGCCCATGAATGACAATTATTCTATAATAGCTTTAGCCGAGGCTTTGCTACAGCCAATTTTTTAAAAATTAACCTTTCAAAAACAATAAAAATATGACAAAACAAAAAAGATCATTCATGGAAAAATTGATAGGCTCAAGAAACAGAAGCGAAGATGCCGAGAACGAACCCGTATCCATGGACGTCTTATCCGATGAGGAAGATAGGTCTATAAATGTTTCCGATTCCAATATGGCTTCTTCCGATGATTTTTCCGGAAATAACTGGGATGATGCCGCTCCTGAAGAAGAAACCGGAGACGGCCAATTGACTATTGATGTCTACCAGACTGATGATGATATCGTCATAAAATCGACAATTGCCGGAGTCAAGCCCGAGGATTTGGATGTTTCCATAAATAACGACATGCTCACCATAAAAGGAGAAAGGAAGTTCGAGGATGAAGTCAGCGAAGAGAATTTTTACTATCAAGAATGCTACTGGGGAGGATTTTCCAGATCAGTCGTTCTTCCCGTCGATGTCATACCGGAAAAAATCGAAGCTACGCTGAAAAATGGAATTCTTACGATAAAACTTCCCAAAGCTTCCGCCAATAAGACTCGCAAGATCAAGGTTCGCGGATTTTAGAAAATTATTTTTATAAAAAACAAAATTCATATATAAACATCCTGGATTGGTTCAGGATGTTTTGTTAAAATTCCTCTTTTCCTCTCAGTGGGAGATGGGGACGAAGAAATCAAAAACCGCCGCCCCCTTAACCCGGGATAAAGAAACTAAACTCTTGTTTTAACGCCTTTTTTAAAGTATTCTTTAAATATGAGTAAAAAAATATTTTTCGCCAGTTTTTCAATAATAACCATGATAATTTTTGGATCTTCTTCCGACAAATCTTTGGCATATTTCGAATTCAAAGAAATAATTCTTGTAAAAGACGATAAGAGCGAGACAGTAGTTTCCAAAGAAGATTTTTCGGAATGGTTTGAAACGGACATCTCGATTGAATACGATCCGAGCTACCGCTCGGAAATAGAGCCGGTCAATTATTGCGAACTTGATAATATAATCTGCGAAATGACTAAAAACCTGAGAATGCGCCGTACTCTCAGAAAGGTAGATTCTTTTTCCTTCAAAAAGGAAGCGATAGAATCTTTCGTGGAAGATTTGGCTAGGAAATACGACAAGGATCCTATTGACGCCACTTTTGCCATAGAAAACGGCAAAGTTGTCACTTTTTCCTTGAGCAAAGACGGCAAAAAAATAAATCTGGAAAAAAATACCGAAAAAATAATCAGTTTTCTTGAAAAAAAAGAAGGCGAAAAAATAGAACTGGCCTATGATATCACCAAGCCGGAAATTTCCTCCAACGATATCGATAATCTAGGGATAGAAACTTTGATCGGAGAAGGTAAATCCAACTTCAGCGGATCCACTCTGGGCCGGATCCATAATGTCGAAGTGGCCGCCAGCCGTTTTGACGGTGTCCTCATAAAGCCTGGGGAGGAATTTTCTTTCGTAGAGACTCTGGGGCCGGTCGACGGAGAGCACGGCTACAAGCAGGAACTAGTGATAAAAAACAACGAAACTACTCCGGAATTCGGAGGCGGAGTCTGCCAAGTTTCCACTACAGCCTTTCGCGCCGCTATTTACAGCGGGCTAAAAATCACCGCCCGCAAAAATCACGCTTATCCGGTCCACTATTATAATCCCCAAGGAATGGATGCTACCATTTATATTCCCCGCCCCGATCTTCGATTCATAAACAATACTCCGGGACATATTCTCATCCAGACGGAAATAGATATTCCCAGAAAAGAATTGGCTTTTAAATTTTATGGAACAGCCGATGGAAGGAAAATAGAAGTTGACGGTCCGCACATTTTGTCCCGGGAAGCCGATGGATCAATGAAAACTGTTTTTACCCAGAAAGTTACAGACTCGAAAGGAGAGGTTATAATAGAAGATACTTTCCGAAGCAATTACGACTCTCCGAGCAAATATCCCCAGCCCGGACAGGAAACCGTCCTTACCGAAAAGCCCAAAGATTGGTCGGCTAACGAATGGAAGAAATACAAGAAGGAACATGGGCTGTAGAAGTTAAAAATGCAAAGTTAAAAGTTTTTTGAACATACCTTTGAACATACCATGCCTGCCCGCCTCTGGAGGGGTATGTTCAAAATAAAAAACCGCCGTAAAAAACAGGCGGTTTTTTGAAAATATTTTTTTGAATCCTTAACTTTGCACTTTGCATTTTTAACTTTGCACTACTATATGATATATCCTTAACTTTGCACTTTTAACTTTTAACTTTGCACTATTAGGTACCCCCGCTAGGAATCGAACCTAGATCTAGAGCTTAGAAGGCTCCCGTTCTATCCATTGAACTACGAGGGCGCATTTATTAAATTGTATGACATTTGTGCCCTGTGAGGGATTCGAACCCCCGACCGTTTGATTAAGAGTCAACTGCTCTACCAACTGAGCTAACAGGGCATACACAAACATATTTTTAAAAAAAGGGAGATTTATTTTCTCGCAAAAACATCGTTTATGTTAACAACAAAAAATATTTTAGTCAACAAGCCGGCTCTATCTCCTGGTCTTTTCTTATAAATAATACGCGCTTGGAAAATTCAAGAAAAACAAGCTCGACCAGACTTATAGCCACCACTATGCCCAGCTCCTGCCAACCTATGGGAGAAATTTTTAATATATTTTGGAAAGGAGGAAAATACAATCCGGCTACCAGAAGCACCAACGATCCCGCTATCGCCCAATTGAGGAACCGATTGGAAAAAGTCTGCGCGTTAAATACGGACTGCCGGAAAGATTTCACTATATAAGCAAAAACCAGCGAATCAAAAGCCACTAAGGCAAAGACTATCGTTCTTGTTTTTTCTATATCTCCGGTTGCCCTATAGAAGAAATAAAACAAAGAGACTGCGGCTAATCCTGAAATAAAAAACACAGCAATCATAAATTTCTTATAGGAAGCGGTGAGGATCGATTCGTTCGCCGGAGCCGGCTTTTCCTTCATTATTCCTTCAGAATTATTTTCCGAAGTCAAAGCCACGTTGGGAAAACTGTCCTCTATTATGTTTATCCATAAAATTTGGATGGGATGAAGAGGGAAAGGAAGACCGATCAGGACGGCAAAGAAAAATAGAAAGAGTTCGGAAAAATCATCCGCCATAAGATAAATCACTATCCTTCTGATATTTTCTCTGGCCACCCTTCCTTGTTCTATAGCCTTAACGATCACCGAAAAACTGCTGTTTAAGAGGACTATATCAGAAACTTCCTTGGCGATATCCGTTCCTGTGCCGACCGAAATGCCTATATCAGAGGCTTTGAGAGCCGGGGCGTCATTTACCCCGTCTCCGACCATAGCCACCACTTCTCCTTTTTGCTGAAGCGCCTTAACTATCCTTATCTTGTGCTTGGGAGATATTCTGGCAAATATCTTTATCTTTTTCACGATTTCTGATAGCTCAACATCCCCCATCAGATCCAAATCGTTGCCTTCCATAATTTCCCGATCTTCGACATTCATTCCCAGTTCATTTACTATGGCTTGAGCGGTATTGCGATGATCTCCGGTTATGACAACGGCCTTTATCCCGGCTTTCCTGGCAATTTCAATCGAGTTTTTTACATCAGACCTGAGAGGATCTTTCAGCGCTACAAATCCCATCAAACTGAAATCTTTGAGAGATTCTTCGTATCCTGTTTTTTCATATTTTTCGACATCCATTTCCTTGGAAGCGCAGGCAAGAAGCCGTAGTCCTTGGTTTGTCAGCTCATCCACCTTGCCCAAAAGTTTTTCTCCCTTTCTGGAATCCAAAGAAAGTTCTCCTTTTTTTGTCGCTATACTCTTTGATTTCTTTAGCACGACTTCCGGAGATCCCAAAAAAAGGATAAGTATCTTATTTTCCTTGGTCTTATATATCCTGGCGGAATACTTTTTTTCCGAGTTGAATTCTATCTTTTTTATAAGCTCCAGCTCTCCCTCCAGTTTTTCTTTATCAATTCCGGCATGCAGTCCGGCAGTCAGCAGAGCTTTATCGGTGCTTCTCCCCCTGATAATCCAGTCCGAAAGCTCGTTTTCCGGATTTTCCACAAAGGCGCTGTTAACAAGAGTCATTATTTCTAAAACCTTTATATGCTCCTCCAGAGTTCCTGATTTATGCATGTCGTAAAATTGATCCTCTTCTTTTATAAACTCGTCATCTCCGGTCAAAATATGGCTTACTTGCATCTCTCCTTTGGTAAGCGTTCCCGTCTTATCCATGCAAATCGTCGACACGGATCCCATGCCTTCGGTAGCGTTAAGCCTTCTTACCAAAGCCTTTCTCCTTATCAGTCTCCTCATCGAAAACACCAGGGCCACCGTAATTGCCGGAAGCATCCCTTCCGGAATGGCGCTTACCACCAAGGCGACCGCGGTCACCAAGACTTCATAGGCGTTTTCTCCTCTGGAAATAAAAACGAGAGAAAAAATTCCCACGGCCAACACGACCGCCACCGCCATAAATTTAGATAGCTTGAAAAATCTCTTCTGGAGCGGAGTTTTAGGCGATTCTTCCTCTTTCACCATTTGTGAAATTTTTCCCAATTCCGTATCGATTCCCGTTCCCGTAACTGCAAATATTCCACTGCCTTCTTCCACGATGCTTCCCATAAAGACCATATTGGTTTTCTCCGCCAAAGCTACGCCTCTCTTCAAAATCTTATCTTTTTTCTCTACCGCCTGCCATTCTCCGGTAAGCACGGCTTCGTTTATCTTTAATCCGTCAGATCCTATTATGCGTCCGTCAGCGGGAACCTTGTCTCCCTCGCTTATTTCAATCAGATCGCCCACAGCTATGTCCTCGCTCAGGACCTCCCTCTTTCTTCCGTTTCTTATCACTTTGCAATAGAATTTCACCGATTCGCTTATCTTTTGAAGAACTTTTTCCGCCTTGTTCTCCTGGATAAATCCGACAACGGCGTTGACCAAGATGACAAAAATTATGAAAAATCCATCCGCCCAATGGCCGATGATGAAAGAAAAGGCTGTCGCAACAAGAATTACCGCCGCCAACGGGCTGGCGAATTGGGAAAGAAATATCTTAAGAGAGGAATTCTTCTCTTTTTGGGGAAGCTTATTTTTTCCATTTAGCTCCAATCTTCTCTGAGATTCCCCAAAATCCAGTCCGCTTTTTGAGGATTGGACTCTCTCCAAAACTTCTCCTGATGGAATAGAATGAAAATTATTTTGCATGTTTATGATTTTTTAGTTTTTTAGGTTTTATCCTAGTTTTTATTATAACACATTAAAAGGACAAGGCATGCTCTGCCCCTATATTTTAATACGCATTGAAAGATAAGATACAAAACCGTCCGAATTCCCGGACGGTTTTATATTTTAACAACTTTTAATTCGGACTTTTAACTGATTTCTATATCAGCCCCGGCATCCCTCCCATGCCTGTCATCGATTCATCCGCCGATTTTTTCTCCGGCTTATCGGTAACTACCGCCTCGGTCGTAAGAAGCATAGCAGAAACGGACACCGCGTTTTCCAAAGCGGTTCTCGTAACCTTGAGAGGATCTATGATTCCCGATCTTATCATATCATCTTCAAACTTGTCCTCTTTGGCATTATAGCCGAAATTCATTTTGGCGCTTTCGATAACTTTATTGAGAACGACCGAAGGCTCTCTCTTGCCGGAATTTTCCACTATTTGTTTTAACGGTTCGTTTAAAGCTTTGAGTAAAGTGTCATAACCGGCTTGTAACTCATAGTTCTTACTCTTTCCTTTTGAGGATAATTCCGCCACGGCCTTAGCCAGCGCCGTTCCCCCTCCCGCAACGATTCCTTCTTCCACCGCCGCTCTAGTAGCCGCCAAAGCATCGTCCATTTTATGCCTCAGATAAGTCTGTTCGGTTTCCGTAACCGCTCCGACCTTTATGACCGCCACTCCTCCTGAAAGCTTGGCCATTCTCTTTCTTATTTTTTCCCTGTCGTAATCGTTTTTGGATTTGTCTATTTGGAATTTCAACTGGATTATTCTGGCTTCAATCTCCCCTTTCTTACCTTTTCCTCCCACAATGGTGGTATTGTCCTTGGTGGATATTATCTTTTGAGCTTCTCCTAGGCTTGAAAGCTCGACATTTTCCAATTTCATTCCTCTTTCGTCGCTTATGACTTGAGCGCCTACCAAAACGGCTATATCTTCCAGCACTTCCTTCTTGGCATCCCCGAACTCAGGAGCTTTGATAGCCAAAACATTAAGAACTCCTCTCAGTTTGTTCACGACCAAAGTAGCCAGAGCTTCTCCATCGACATCATCGGCGATTATCACCAGATCTTTCGTTCCGGATTTGTTCAATTTTTCCAAAATGGGCAGGATATCTTTTATTGAAGATATCTTTTTGTCTGTAATCAAAATCGGGGCGTCTTTAAGCTCGGCTATCTGTTCTTCTGCGTTGGTTATCATATAAGGAGATATGAATCCTTTGTCAAAGCTCATCCCCTCCACGATTTCTTTGGACATTCCGAACGTCTGTGACTCTTCTACCGTCACCACCCCGTCCTTTCCCACTTCTTCCATCACATCGGCGATCATATCTCCCATCTCTTTGGATTCCGCCGATATGGTCGCTACCTGGGCAATTTCTTCTCGAGTGGTTATTTTTTTGGAATTTTTCTTGAGAATTTCAATGACATCCTTCTTGGCCTTCTCCATCCCTTTCCTCACTCCCACCGGATTGATTCCTGTTTCTATGTATTTAAGCCCTTCCCTGACCAAAGCCTGAGCGATAACGGTAGAAGTAGTGGTTCCGTCGCCGGCGGCGTCGTTGGTCTTGTCCGCCACTTCCTTTATCAGTTCGGCTCCGACATTTTCAAATTTATCTTCCAGTTCGATCTCCTTGGCTATGGTCACGCCGTCATTGGTGATGACAGGAGTTCCAAATCCCTTGTCCAAAATGACATTTCTCCCTTTGGGACCCAGAGTTTTTTTGACCGCATCGGCCACCTGGTCGATTCCCGATTTTATTTTTTTCCTTGCGTCTGTACTATATTTTACTTGCTTTGCCATATTTGTCTTTGAGTGGAGCGAAAAGCTACAAATATGAGCATCCCGCACCAATTCTATATTAATTTTTACAATTCTATTATACTGAGCCGCAGGCGATTCCGAGAAGTTTGCTTAAAAATATCTCAAGATATTCTTCGGAATTCGGTGCGGGAGCCATAATATCTTTTATTCGCGCCAATTAGCGAAAATTTGCATACTCATTTTACTGTTTATATTAAATTGAACTACTTTATACTTTATACTTTCCACTTATTTAAATTAGCACTCTTTTTACTCGACTGCTAACATTCTATTAAAAAATGTCTTATTAGTCAAGAATTAGTTGCTTCATAATCATTTTCCGAAAAATGTTTTTTTCGTAGCTGTCGTGTGATAACGAAAGACCGGAGAAAAAAATATTTTTCGGAAAAAATAACATTGTATATTATTTCAAGAGTGCGAGCCATAAAAATTTAAAAAAGGGAGGTGCAAACATGCACGCCCCCCTTATAGACTACAATGAAATTTATTCTTGGGTATTTCTGAAGATATCCACCACCGACATCTTTAAGAAACCATTTTTAATTAATATTTCCCCTATTTCTCCCAGGGTTGTCAGATCCTCGCATTTGTTGAATGCGTCTCGGATCTGGCGCTTTGCCTTTATCCGAGCAAACCACTGCGGGACAAGCGTCCCCATCCTACTTACCGGCCTTAAATTCTATGACATCGCCGTCCTGAACTATATATTCTTTCCCCACTGTCTTTACTTTACCAGCTTCTTTGGCCTTGTGCATCGAGCCGTATTTAAGAAGCTCATCCCAGCGGATCACTTCGGCGCAGACGAAAGCGTTCTTAAAATCATTATGGATCGCTGAGCCGGCCTCGGGAGCTGTAGAATCTCTTTTTATAGTCCAGGCTCTGCTCTCATCTTCTCCTGTAGTGAGAAAAGTTATTAAATCAAGGATCTTATAAGATTCAACGATCAAATTGTCCAATCCGGAATCTATCCCCAGCTCCTTTCTCTCTTCCAGAGACATCTCGTCGATTTCTTCTTCGATTTTGATATCCAGCTTTATATGAGGTCTGAATTCCAAGTCCCCTTCCAGTTTATTATCGGGATCAGAGACATTATAGACATAGAGGAACGGCTTCATCGTAAGCAGGGAAAGCTCTTTGACGGCTTTTTGCGTATTTTCTTCCTTCATATCCAATTCTGTTTCATTGGCCAATTTTCCCGCTTCCAAATTTTCCTTTATCTTTTTTACAGCTTCAAGTTTTTTTATCGCCTCCTTGTCGTTTCCCCTGGCCTCTTTCTCAAGTTTTTCAATCCTTCTGCCCGCCGTCTCCAGATCAGCCAGCATCAACTCGGAATTTATTACTTCGATATCTCCCAACGGATCGATCTTGTCATAAACATGGGTTATTTTTGGATTTTCGAAAGCTCTCACCACTTGGACTATCGCGTCCACTTCGCGGATGTTGGCCAAAAACTTGTTTCCCAGCCCTTCTCCCTCGGAAGCGCCTTTCACCAGTCCGGCGATATCCACGAATTCCACCACCGCATGGACCACTTTTTGGCTTTTTGACATCTCGGCCAGTTTTTCCAGCCTTTCGTCAGGCACTTCAACTATTCCCACATTGGGCTCAATCGTGCAAAAAGGATAATTATTTATATCGACCTGCTTCTTGGTAAGCGCCTTAAAAAGCGTGCTCTTTCCGACGTTTGGTAGTCCTACTATACCTATTTTCATAAACCTACAAAATTACAAATTATATACAAATCTACAAATAAATATTTAGCCAGATTCTCCCTTTGAAAAAGGGAGATGTCATTCGATTAGGATGACAGAGGGATTTGAAAGATAATATAACACCTTGAGACCTTCTTTTTAACTTGGGACGGTATATAATTTTTCAAATCCCCCGTCCGCCCGCCCATGCGGTCAGACACCCCCTTTTCCAAAGAGGGAGAGCTAGAAATTTGTAAATTTGTAACTGATTTGTAGATTAGTAGGAGTTAAAAAATTTTATTACTTCATCAAAATTTTTAGCCACATAATCCGCCTTCTCACACACATTATCCCTGCGAACATTTTCGGTATAAGCTATAAACAAATCAGCCGCTCCGGAATCTTTGGTTTCATAATCAGTCCACCCATCACCGACCATTATTATTTTTCCGTCCAGATCCAAATCCCGCAAAGAATTGATCTTTCCTCCGTCTCCTGACATCGGATTTTCTTTGTCCACTCCTATGATCCTTCCGCTCCCGTCAGAAACAAAATCATTCGCCGAAATGTTTTCCGCCAAAATTCCCAGCTTTTCGGCCACCGGCAGTATCAATTCGCGAAATCCGCTGGAAATGATATGTATCATTCCCGCGTTTTTTCTGAAAAAATGATCGTTTTCCAAAATAGAATCGGAGATTTTACCGCTCAGTTCATCTTTAACTCTATCCAATATATCCCTATCGAGCTCGATCATCTTCAGCCTCCTTTCCAACGATTCGGAAAAAGAGATTTTTCCTTCCATGCCTAAATCGGTTATATGCGATATTTCTTTCAAAATATTACCCTTATTTTCATTTTTTCTAAGCGCTTCCTCCGCCAGTTCTTCCAGCGTCTCGGTCTTTATTATGGTGCTGTCAAAATCTATTATTAAATATTTTTTCATATATTATTGGCAATATATGATAATATTGACTTGTAAAAATGACTCTGTCAATGTAATATAGAAAATGCGATTTAATAATTTATAATTTCTAATTTTGATTGGATCGTTGGACTATGTGATTGATTCAACGTTCTAAATTCAAAATTATAAATTCCACTCTTATGTTCGACAAAATGAAACAGCTTTACCAGATGAAAAAGATGCTGGACGGAATGACTTCGACCGAAGATTACAAAGGGATAAAGGTCACCGTCAACGGGGCGATGAAGGTCTTGAGTGTAAGCATAAGCGACCAGGCCAGAGAAAGCCGGGACTTAGAAAAAAATCTCACCAAATCCATAAATAACGCGATGAAAAACATCCAGAAAAAGATGCAGAAGGAAATGAAAGCGGGAAATATCGATATGCCGTCATTTTAGTCGCGTAACTAATAACGCACAACTCGTAACGCAAAAAAGGAATCTTTTAAGATACCTTTTTTTATTTACTCAGATTTGCCTTGCCACTTATCTCTTACAACTCGTCACATAGCATCCTTGTCACTAGCCACCTATCCCTTGACGCTGCTAACAATCACTGTCTGCGTCGGATAAGCGAACTCGATCCCTTCCTCTTCGAATTTCTCATAAATCGCCAAGTTTATTTTTTCTTGTATATTCATATATTCGTTATAATCGGCCGTGTTTATATAATATACATTTTCAAAATTCAAGCTGAAGTCTCCGTAAGTTGCGAAGTTTGACCTATCAAATTCCGTATTTTCTACCTTTTCTACTATTTCTTTTACAAGATTAGGAATTTTTTTGAGTTTTTCCAATTTCGTCCCGTAAACTACCCCTAGATTAAATACCACCCTTCTTTTTTCCATCCTTTTATAATTTTGAACCCTCGAATTGGCCAATTCCTGATTTGGAATGATGAGCTCCTCGCCCTGAAGAGTCTTTATCCTGGTCGTTTTAGCCCCTACATATTCGACTGTTCCCATGTTGTCTCCGACTTGTACGAATTGACCCACCTTGAAAGGCTTATCGATAAAAATGGTTATTGCCGCAATGATATCGCTCAAGATGTCCTTGGAAGCCATCGCTATGGCGATTCCCCCGATGCCCAGTCCGGCCAAGGCCGAAGTCACGTTGACCCCCATATTGGAAAGGACAAAAAGTATCGCCATCGCCCAAATTATGAATTTTACAACTCTTCCGACTGTCCTCACTACCGCCTCTTCTCCTCTGATTTCATCCTCGGTCATTTCTCCGTTCTCTCTGGTCGTCTTTTGGATTATTTTTATGGAGACGTAGTCTATTATCCGTTGGGCGATAAGGATTAATTGAAGGACTACCGCTATGAAGATAACTCCGTCAATAAATTTGGAGATGATTTCTTTGATCTCCAAAAAACGGGAAGCCAGATAGATAGAAATGAGGAAATAAAAAGGAGGCTTGATGCTTTTGATCAGAGTCATCATAAAGTCATCAATGTCGGTTTCCGTCTTTTGAGTCACGGATTCTATCCTTTTTATAATTATCACTTGGGCGATCTTGAACACGAGAAGTGCGCCGACAAAGATCAAGATGCTCTGCAGATAATCTTCTCCGCTGTTTCCCCATAGATTGAAATCGAGATATTTTTGATAATCCATATTTTTGTCCAGCCAGACCGCTCCCGGAAACAGGAGCCATTTGATCGGTTTTTGTATTAATTTTTTACTTGTTTTCAATGATATAATTTATCGCCAACTTTGTAAACCCGAAAAAAATGATTCTTAGCGTAAAATTAAAAGGTTACATAATTCCACGACCGCGGAATTATGTACCCTTTTGGAATGATCCGGAATAAAGGATATTTAAAAACCGCCGGACGAGAATCCTCGTCGGCGGTTATTTTTCAGGCGGATTTGAGCACCTGATCTTTTGCAAATTTCATTTCCTTGAGAATTTTTTCCATCTCATATTCAATGTTCTCTTTTTCTGTTTCTCTGGCTTTAAGATTGAAACTTATTTTTATCCTTTCTTCAGAATCATAGGCATGGAAATCTTGAAACCCTTTAAGCATGCAAATTTCCAACGATAAATCTTCTTTTTTCTTAGAAAGCATACTATATATACAGCTCAGCTCACCGAATTTAAGAGATTTTTTTCTCCTTCTTTTCGGGCAAGGGCGTCCGACCTTGACCCAAGTCTCTTTTTGATAAATACCGTATCCGCCTCCCACTGCGACGGGATAAAGCCAGCGAGTGGTCGGGAGCCAATCATTTTCTTCCCAGATAAAAGGATCTTCTCTTCCGTAGGGAAAAATTTTTCTGGCCTCTTTTTCTAAAGAGCGCTCGATCATCTCGGGCTTTCTGCTGATCGTATCATAGCGATAAAGAACAAAGCTTATCGGCTCTCCTCCTTTTTTCTTGGATAATTTTATCAAAGCCGCAAATTGGCTTCCCTCTTCGCCATCATATGCCACGTAATCAATCTTCTTCGCATAAAGCGCCATTTTTCACCTCCTGGATTTATATAAAAACACCTTATGTTTTTTTACAAAAATGCTATCCGGCTTTAAAAAATTTCAATGAGCTTCGGTAAATAAATCTAACACAATATTTCCGATTTATCAATAACTTTTAAAACAACAAGCCATGGGTACATAATTCCACGACCGCGGAATTATGTACCCTTTTGGAATGATCCGGAATAAAGGATATTTAAAAGCCGTGGGCAACTTGTGCCTACGGCTTATTTTTTCTGCGGGTTTCCGCACTTATCTTGTTTTTGTTATTTCTCCTCTGAGAAGCCGTCCTCTTTGGACTTTTTCGATGGCCTTTTTGATTGCCAGCTCCGGATTTTTAATATCGACATTGACTGCGACTTTTTCTCCGAAGTTGTTAAAGACCACGACTCTCTTCCTACCCCAATCCTTTTTTGTCATACTCTACCCTTTTTCTAAAAAAATTTTTGTAAAAAAGAACCGCCTTTCCAGAAAAAGATATTTCCCAAACATTTCCGATTTTACGCTTTCTCAAAAATTTGTAAATACCCCTGTGGATAATTTTTTGAAAAAGCGGAATTTTTCAAATGTCATCCTGAGCGTAGCGAAGGATCTCATTGATAGATAGAGATTCCCTGTCTGCCGACAGGCAGGTTTTTCCCTGTTTTCTTTGCCACCAAAGAAAATGGGCGAGAATCTGCCAGAGATTGCCACGGTCGCTACACTCCCTCGCAATGACAAATGACAAGATCTTTCATCCACTTTCTTTACTCGCCTCGCTGGAGATTTTCAAAGCAGGCTGTCAAAGGAATTGGAATATAAATTATTCAATACATAAAAACCGGCTAAGGCCGGTAATTTTTGGGTTGATTAAGAATACGTTCGGGACGTAAGTACGGACGTACTTACGTCCGTACTTACGTCCCGAAAAAAACTACAAAAAAGTTTTTCATCTATCTATTTTTATCTCCCCGTTATCGCTAATCTCCTTGAGAAATCCCACTACTACCAATCTCTTAGCCGCAGTTCCCGGAGGCCAGCAGGTCATCAGCGTCGCCGTGCTTTCTTCGGAAATCGCATCCAGATACTCCACGCTCTCTGGCGCGACTTTGCGCGTTTCTTCGACGGCATACCTGTAAATATCGCCTTCGTAAACGATAAAGAATTCGTCGCCTTTCTCGAGCTTGCTTAAAAGATAAAAAACGGTATTATATTCATTCTCGATATAAAAATCATCCGAAGAATGGGCAAAAAGAAAAGTATTTCCCGCCTCTCCGGGCAATTTTGTACCCTTGGCATGGGCGATTCCCTCCCTGAGGCGTCTTCGATATTCGGATTCGTTAAGCGGATCCACATCTCTCACTACCGGCGCGTTGGCTCCGATTTTGGGAATAATGATGCTGAAATTGTTGTCCGCCGGAACGATATAATCGTCTTCATGTCCGGATTCTCCGTCTAAAATTATCTGCCCGACAGACTCATTTTTGCTAGAAAAAGCATAGCGAAGCTCCTCAAATATGACCGGATAAAATATGTGCGCAAAAAGAGCAAGAGACGCCGCCACAAGCAGCGTCCCGCTCCAAAAGATTATTTTCCTGATCTTTTCCCTTTCCATCGCTTTTTTATTTTTCATCGATATCTTTGGCTATGTTGCTTTTAAATTTCTTAAACATTCCTCTCCTATAAGCCAGATATCCCAGGATGATAGCCGCGCCCAAAACTATCCAGAACCATTTGCTGGCAAGAGCCCTGTCAAAAGCGCCCAAGACCCCCGCCCTTTCCTCGGAAATTTCTCCTGTTTCAATCTCTTCTCCGGCAACTTCGCCTTCTTCTCCCGCCACTGCTCCGCCTTCAGCAGTTTCTCCGCCTTCCGCGCCTTCAGCTCCGGCCTCTGCGCCTGCTGCCGCTCCGGTTCCCGTCCCGGCTCCTCCTGCGGTAAGGATGATTTCTCTTTCAAATATTTCCACCGTTTCTTCCACTTCTTCCTCTATCTCCTCTTCCCTGACAGGGGAAGGGTTTCCGGCTTCATCAAAAGCGCGGACAGCATAATAGAATTTCTTTCCGCAATCGCTATTCTCAAGATCGTCATTGAACACGTGCTTCTCATTAGGCCCGATATTTATGGTCGCAAATCTGGTGTTTTCATCAGCGGTAAAATTTTTACTCTTCGAATGATATACCTCCGCATAAGCGGTTTCCCCGTCATCGGCCGTCCTAAATTCAATTTCATATCTGCAACTATTTTTCTTGTCCTTTTCAATATATTTCGGCCTTTCGGGTCCTTCAGAGTCATAATTTACATCATAGAAAGCGCTTTCAGCAGAATCAGTTCCAGCAGTCGCCTGGATCTTAAATGAATAAATCCCTTGCCCTGTTAAAACACTTTCGTTTATGACACATGCTCCGGAATCCCCTCCGACTTGGAGATTTTTGGTTTCAAAAACCTGGAAAATCGCGCTTCCCGGCTTTTTGACCAGGCATTTCACCTCTACCGGACGACCGTCTATATCGAGAGTTACAAAATCGAACAAGAAAGACTTGTTAAGCGAAGATTTTGGTTCCATTGCTCTCACGACAAGTTTATTTTCAGCCGCACTAGCCGATTGGAATCCTGCAATACTTATTATAGCTATTACGAAAGCAAACAGCCCTATTTTTTTCCAAACACGCATACTTCTTATCCTTCCCTCGGGCTGATTCATAAGCCAGCTTGCAAGGACCAAAAGCAATCCTCCCATAAGAAGCGCTCCCGCTAGGATAACCCAAAGGCTTCTTGCTCCGGTTGCCGGTAGAGTAATTATTTCTTCAACCTCTTTAACAACTTCGTCAAAATCCGTCCTGACCGAAGCCGGAGGCGGAGTCGTGTCCTCTCCGACCGCCACTTCGGTTCCCACAAAGTTGGTATCCACAAACCCGGTCGGCTCAGCCAGCGCCAAAAGCCTTCCACCTTTTCCGTCTCCCTCAGCTATCGCCAGATCGGGATATTCTCCCGGATCGACATTGCTGTTAATCTTAGCCTTGTAAGTCAATTCGACTGTCTCTCCATCCGCCATATCTCCGATAATCCATTCTCCCGGAGAAGCGTATGTCGGCTGAGGAGTTACAAGGGCAGTCTTAAGATTCCCTCTTTCTGTCGAGTTAGATGTCCACGAGCCGGAAACATAATCAAAATTTTCAGGCGGAAGATCGGTCATCGTCACATCTAAGACTTTCCCTCCTTCGGCTCTGACTTCGATGGTGTATTTGACAATGTCTCCGGGACGCTTCTCTTCATCGGCATCATTATATTTGCTGATAAAGAGTTCACCGAGTTCTTGATTTCCAATGTAGCAATGCGTCGTTTCTCCGGATAAAACTTTTGCAACATTGACGGATTCATCATTATTATCAAGATCCATAAATTCTCGTGCATATTCCGAAAGAGTTTTGTCTTCATGAATCTCTGGGGACTCATCACAATAGATTCCCGTCTGCTCCCATCCGTCTTGTAGAATTTCACCAAATTCGTAATCCCCGGGAATAAGATTAGAGAAAAGCGCTTCCCCGTTTACATCGGTAAACTCATTGGGTTGCCCCTCAAGAGTCATTTCCCATCCTTCTAAAGTATCTTCACCCTGGTCCATCGTTCCATTCCCGTTCTCATCGTTGAATTTGGTGATGATGACTTCTCCTCTCTTGGTGTTGGTGAAAGTGCATTCAACAACTTCGCTGTCAGAAACGGTAATTATCCCTCCATTCTCAAATATTTCTTCTCCAGTACAAGAAAGAGCAGAGATATCCCATCCCTCCGGAACAATTTCGGAAAGAACATATTCACCAGGCAAAATAGCTCCGCTGTCATAAGGAGTTGTAAGATCAGCTAATTGGAATGACTCATTAATGCTAGACGGACCTCCGGTCAGGCTGAAATCGAATAGCTGTTCATCATCCGCCGGAATAGTCGTTTTATCAACGATTATTTTTCCAAACACATCATTATTAATGATGGTGCAGGTCACGCTCTGTCCTTCATCTAAGGTGACAGGATGTGAAACTGGTTGCTGGGTATCATCATCCTCGCAGCTCCAAGATCCTTCGGTGTAACCATCAACATCACCTTCAGTAA
>Ga0172382_10002431_pt1 | contig 31190 bp, 23 predicted proteins | sample Leawel138RmetaG_FD_122245 | JGI IMG/M metagenome (GOLD analysis project Ga0172382, IMG submission 122245) | Leachate microbial communities from a municipal landfill in Southern Ontario, Canada - Leachate well 138R metaG | ecosystem: Engineered > Solid waste > Landfill > Unclassified | place...
AAAGTGTGATAACTGCGCAAGCAGAGGTACCTGCAGCGGAAGTTGCAGTAAAATAGAAAAAGAAAAGCTTAACGACCTTGCAAGCGTAAAAAAGGTTATCGGCGTAATGAGCGGCAAGGGCGGTGTCGGTAAATCTACCGTAACCTCCATGCTCGCGGTTGCAATGTCAAGGGCGGGGTATAAAGCAGGTATTTTGGACGCGGATATTTTAGGACCGTCCATTCCCAAAATGTTTGGTTTAAAAACCGGTGTCAAGGGGACAGACCAAGCACTTTTCCCAAAGGAAACACATAACGGAATTCAGGTAATGTCAGTTAACCTTTTGCTTGGAAATCCTAACGATCCTGTCGTATGGAGAGGGTCGGTAGTGTCGGGGACTGTTAAACAGTTCTGGACAGATGTTGTCTGGAACGAGCTTGATGTGCTCTTTATAGATATGCCGCCGGGAACAGGCGATGTACCGCTGACCGTTTTTCAGTCCATTCCGATAGACGGTGTTGTAATTGTTACATCACCGCAGGAGCTTGTAAAAGAAATTGTGGGAAAATCCTTCAATATGACCAAGATGATGGAGGTTCCCGTAATCGGTCTTGCGGAAAACTACAGCTATGTTAAATGCCCCGACTGCGACAAGGAAATTTATATTTTCGGTCAGGGAAAAACAGAAGAGGCCGCCAAAGAATACGGCGTTCCACTTTTGGCGAAAATTCCTATGGATCAAAAGGTTGCCGAGCTGGCTGATGCAGGAGAAATGGACAAGGTGGACGTTTCTTATGTTGAGGCACTTGCAAAGCAGATTGAGGGATTGCTTAAATAATTTTTATTGACAATCTCAGAAACAACGGATAGAATATAAATACACTTTTACATGACTGACGGATTTCGCGGGTTACCGCGGGGGAGTGTAAGAGTATAATAGCCGACCGTCTGGGCAATTCAAGGGACTAACCTTGAATTGCCCTTTTTTAATTGAAAGGAGAGATGTAAGATGACAGAAAGGTTTTGGGACGGATTTAAAAGCGGAGTCTGGCAGAAAGAAATAAGCGTTCGTGATTTTATTCAGCAGAACTACACAGAGTACACCGGCGACAGCACGTTTCTTGCCGGTGCGACCGAGCGTACAGCCGAGCTTATGAAGAAGGTCAACGACCTTTTCAAGCTGGAAAGACAGCTTGGCGGCGTGCTTGACATTGATACCGCCACCGTATCTTCACTTACAAGCTACTCTCCTGGATATATAGATAAGGACAAGGAAATAATTGTAGGTATGCAGACAAACAGCCCGTTAAAACGCGGAGTAAACCCCTTTGGCGGAATAAGAATGGCGCGTCAGGCATGTGAGGCTTACGGATACAAACTCAGCGAAAAGGTGGAGGAGGAATTCAGGTATCGCACAACTCATAATGACGGAGTTTTTCGCGTTTATACCGAGGAGATGCGTCAGGCGAGAAAATGCCACGTTATAACAGGTCTGCCCGATGCGTACGGCAGGGGCAGAATAATCGGCGATTACAGGCGCGCGGCGCTTTACGGAATTGACCGCCTTATTGAGGAAAAGCAAAAAGATAAGGAAAACCTTGAAAAGGGTATTTTTGATGCAGATACCATAAGACTTGACGAGGAAATTTTTAAACAGATTAGCTTTTTGGAATATATGAAGGAAATGGCGGCGATGTACGGGTTTGACATTAATAGACCTGCGGAAAACGCGCGTGAGGCAATTCAGTGGACCTATTTTGCCTATCTTGCCGCGATTAAGGAACAAAACGGAGCAGCAATGTCGCTTGGCAGAGTCAGCACCTTCTTTGATATTTATATAGAACGCGATATTAAGCGCGGAATACTTTCCGAACAGTCGGCCCAGGAGCTTATTGACGATTTTGTTATAAAACTCCGAATTGCCCGACATCTCAGAACTCCTGAATATAACGAGCTTTTCGGCGGTGACCCCATGTGGATTACCGAGGCGGTGGGCGGTATGGGAGAGGATGGCAGAACACTTGTTACAAAATCCAGTTATCGAATGCTCAACACCCTTTACACCCTCGGCTCGTCGCCCGAACCTAATCTAACAATTTTATGGTCAAAAAACTTGCCCGAGAACTTCAAAAAATATTGTACAAAGGTTTCAATTGATACCGATTCAATCCAGTATGAAAATGATGATATAATGAGGCCTGTTTATGGTGACGATTATGGAATCGCATGTTGCGTTTCCGCAATGAAGCTTGGCAAACAGATGCAGTTTTTCGGTGCAAGATGCAACATTGCAAAACTTCTTTTGATTGCAATAAACGGTGGTTATGATACCACAAGCCGTATGCATATTGGGCCGCAGATGCCTGTTATGGAAAAGCTTGATTACAAAAGCGTCAAGGAACGGTTTGACATTTATTTGGAGTGGCTTTGCGAGCTCTATGTAAATACAATGAATGTAATTCACTTTATGCACGATAAATATGCTTATGAAAAGACACAGATGGCACTACATGATACCAATGTGGAACGACTCATGGCGTTTGGGGTAGCGGGGTTTTCTGTCACAGCGGATTCCTTCAGCGCAATAAAATATGCGTCTGTTACACCGATTATGGACGAGCAGGGTTTTATCAGTGATTTTAAAACAGTCGGAGATTTCCCCAAGTTTGGAAATGACGATGACAGGGTGGACCTGATTGCGAAAGATTTGGCGCATCAGGTCATAACCGAACTGCGAAAAACCCCCGCCTACCGTGAGGCGATTCATACCCTTTCAGTGCTTACAATTACATCAAACGTCATGTACGGCAAAAATACAGGGGCAACTCCCGATGGAAGAAAGGAAGGTCACCCTTTTGCTCCCGGTGCAAACCCTATGCACAACAGGGAAGAAAACGGTGCTCTTGCGTCATTAAACTCGGTGGCGAAAATCAGTTATGATGACTGCAGAGACGGGATTTCCAACACATTTTCAATCACCTCCGAGGCTCTTGGCAGAACAGAGGAGGAGCGGATAGAAAATCTGGCATCGATTCTGGACGGATATTTTGCTAAAAAAGCGCACCATATAAACGTAAATGTATTAAACAGGGAAACCTTGATGAAAGCATACGAGGACCCCGAGGCTTACCCTAACCTTACAATAAGGGTTTCGGGTTATGCGGTCAACTTCGGCAAACTGTCCAAAGAGCAGCAGCGTGAGGTTATCAGCCGCACCTTCCACGAGGTAATATGAGTAGCGTCGGCAGGGTCCATTCAATCCAGAGTCTTGGTACGCTGGACGGACCGGGAGTAAGGTTTGTGGTGTTTATGCAGGGGTGTAATCTGCGGTGCGGCTTTTGCCATAATCCTGATACATGGGATATGTCGGGAGGAGAAAATTTCTCGCCCCGTCAGATTGCGGACAGGGCAGTAAGGTTCAAAGAATATTTCGGAGAAAAAGGCGGAATTACGCTGTCAGGTGGGGAACCGCTGCTTCAGGCGGAGTTTGCCCGTGAGCTTTTTGAAATCTGTAAAAAAGAAGGGATAAACACCTGTCTTGACACCTCGGGAAACATCCTGACGGACAAGGTCAAGCTCTTGCTTGATTTTACAGAACGTGTACTGCTTGATATTAAATTCACAACCGACGAGCTGTACCGACAAAATGTCGGTTGCGGGATTGACTCGGTGCTGGAATTTCTTGATTATCTTAACCGAAAATCTATTCCGACAACTATCAGGCAGGTTATAATTCCGAGGGTAAATGACAGCAAGGAAAACGTTAGGAAGCTAAAAAAAATAGCAGATGCACATACATGCGTGGACGGGATAGAGCTGTTACCTTTTAAAAAGCTTTGCAGGACAAAATATGACCTCTTAAACATTCCGTTCCCTTTCGGACATTTACCCGAGCCTGATAAAGAGAAGATGAGGATGCTTAACGAAATTCTGAGTTAATATCTGTCAAAAAAACCCCCGAGATACTCAAGTATCTCGGGGGTTTTGTAATATTATACCGGGTTATTTATACAGATTTTGAAAGAATGAAAAGGGCACATAAACTCTTCCGTTATAATAATAAGGAAATGCCTCTTTTGCAACTGCATTGTTTTCGGAATATGTGAACTTTGTATCAACGCCGTTTACAATAGCTTTTGATACGGACAAGGTATAGACAGATTCGGGAATGGTAGATGTTTCTATGTCAAACTCGGCAGTATCAAGATGTTTTTCCGCAGAAGAATTAACATAGAAAACGCCGCCGTACATGCTGTAATCAAGCCCTAATATTCTGGCCGGTTCCTCAAAATCCACCAAAATCTCAGAATTATAGCCATAGGCAAAAACGGCAGGTACAGTGAGAGCTGCGCCGTCAACTGTAAGGTAAGCAATGCCTGCTCTGCTTCGGCGTCTGTTGTCCTCGCTTAACGGTGCGCTGATATATAATGCAGGACTGTCGGAGAACTCATAACCCATAGTTGAAATGGGCATAGTTCCCGCGAAATTTTTGCTTTCAAGCTTAAGAGAAGGTACGCCGTTTTCGCTTATAAGCTCAACCTTCGAGTAGGAGCTGCCATATTTACTGTCACAGACCAGACCGCCGTTTTTCATCGCAAAAAGAAGATAATGAATATCGTCTTTTTTTGCAAGGAAAATGGTGGCATTTTCGCTGTTACCCTCACCTACAACTTCAAACCGGCTGACGACATATTCGATTGCCTCTCCGTAACTGAGAACGGTTTCAAGTTCCCGGGTTTTACTGTGCATGAGCGCATCGTTCATTGAAAAAACAGCCATTCCGCCGGGTTTCATAACCATCTGCCCGACAGTTTCATTGTTTAATATAACGGGCTTGATTTTATAAACATCCGCCTTAAAATCGTCCGAAAAATTAAATTTTATATTGCCGCCGAAAGGGTTTAACTGGTCGAAAGAGCATGAAAGCAGGTTGTCGTTTAGTGTAATATCAAGTTTTCTTGAGGGATAGGTGCCAAAGTAATTTGCATCCTGCTGAAAAGTATTAAGCGTAATCTCGCGGCTGACTCCGTTCCAGACTGCATTGCACAAATATTTGGAATAGCCGAACTGACCGTTGTGCTCGTCCGTGGCATACTCGCCCAAGTCTTCAATGCAAATCGCGGTTTGCCCGCCGATGTTATAGCCTGTTACTTCAACCGAATTGAAAATAACTTTAATATCCGTCTGATAAACACTGCCCAATACCTGACCAACCGTGCCGCGCGAAATTTTCGCATCGGCGTTACCGCTTGTGAATGTTGAGGTGATGGTAAGTGTGCGGGTATCATTATCATAAGAGCAGTCAAAACCGTAATGTTTACCTGTGTTATTATCGCAAAGCTCTTCGGCAAGAACGACCGTTTTACCTCCGATATTATAGGAGCTGATTGCACTGCCGTTGACATAGGCAAGTATATCGGTAGAATAAATTTCACCGACCACATCACCGGGCGCCGCAACGGCAGAAAAAGCGGAGGCCGTTATTATTGCCAAAAGCATAAGAAATTTTTTCATTTTTTTCTCCTTTATATTAAATATAACTTTGAAAGAGCGTGTGAGTAAAGTAGATAGGAATACGCCTGATTTTCAATCACTTATGTTATATAATTCTATCATATTTTCTGATAACTTTCAACAAAAACACCGGAAAAAAATATTTATGGTAAAACTGCATAAAAATTTGGTTTATATATTGTTAAAAATATCGTTGATTTTGTTGCAAATAGGTGATATAATAAACAAGTACAACTATTGTTATTATTTTTTTAATGTCAAAGGAGAGTAATTATGAGAAAACTTATCAGTAAAATTCTCGTGGTCACAATGATTTTGTCGCTTTTTGTGTCATTCGGTACAAATGCGGCTCATTGGGCGCAGGATGCTATTGACTATGTAACCGAAAACGGTTATTGGATAGCTCCCGGGGAAATTGAACCGGACAGACCCGCAACAAGAGCGGAGACAGCGTCACTTTTTGCAAGAATTTTAATTTCTAAAATTCCGGCATACAATGGTGCGTATGAAGACGTTACATATGACAATATGTATGGTGGTGACATCACTGCTGTTTCTCTTATGGAACTTATGAAGGGCTATGATGGAAAATTCAGACCCGACGATACAGTAACTCGTGAAGAGCTTGCTGTTATCTTAAACAGAGCAGCAGACATGATTTCTGACAATTATCCTGAGGCTGTATACAACGAAGCGTTCCTTAAAGACTTTAGTCAGGTTAGTGAATGGGCAGTTCAGGATGTTAAGGACGCAATGGCGTATGTTCTTATGAAGGGTAAACAGGGAAAGAGATTTGATCCCCAGGGAACAACTACAGTTGCTGAAGTTGCAACAGTTGTAAAAACTCTTGCGGACCTGTCAGACCAGGAAAAAGTAACAGTGACTGCTTCGGAAAGATTCCTTAACTCTTCTGACAAAATAGCAACAGATTTTGATGTAATACAGTCTGCCGGTATGGGTACACAGTGTGGTCTTGCCGGTTTTGGTATGATGGTTCGTTTTGACGGAACACCAGGAGATATTTACATAGCAAGAACTCCCTCCTCTGCAGCAGCAGACTCATTTAATACAAACCCATGTACAGTTGTTCGTGTGGTAGGTCCTGACGGTAGAGTTATCATCAGAGCTAACATGTACTACAAAACACAGGGTACAATGGAAAAGATCATAAACATTCCTAACGGTGAACCGGGTATCTACAGAATCGAGTTCACCACAGGTAAAAATAAAGACCTTGTTACAATCGGTGTTAAAAACCCCGCAAGCTGGGGTATATACGGTGAATCTGAATTCAAGTTTTCAGATACAACACCTACAACAAGCTACTTCTATGTTCCTAAAAAGTTTGCTGTAACAAGTATAGGTCTTGGTGGCGGTAACGCAACAGCTGCTGTATACTCTCAGGACGGTTTTACAAAGGTAGCTGAAACAGATGTATCTACAGCAGATAACACCTCTGCAAGAAAACGTATGGACGTTACATCACTTAAACCTGATACCGTATATATGCTTAAACTTCCGGAAAACTTCAGAGGAAGCTTTGGTATGATCGGTGGTTCTAAAGTCCTTTGTCCTACTCCTGAAATGGCGGCAGACTTAAAGGGTAACTATGTATATGTTGAAGACGAGTACGGCGGCCTTCAGGTTGCAGGTCCTCTTCAAGCTAAAGCGAGAGAAAGAATGGTTGAAATCTACAACGAATTAGGTGGAAACTTTGATATTGAAGTACAAAAACCTGAGCTCCCGCATATGCAAAATAACCCGCTTGACAATCCTATGGGAGAAGCACAGCTTTATTCAGCGTACTTCGGCTCTGTAACAGGTGTTAAACCTGCTTTGAAAAAACAGGTTCTTGACCCGTCAAACCCATGGTTTGGCTGTACAGCTACAACAGCTCGTATTGAAGGTACTGAGGCATGGCCTGACAAAGACTGGCAGGTAGGCTACTATCAGGGCGGTGGTATGAGATCTGTTAAAAACTTTACAGGTGCTCTTACAATTAATGCTGAAACAAACGCTTATTATGCTAACCCGATTCTCCAGAAGAGAGTTGAACTTGGTTGGCTTGCATGGATAGTACAGATGACAGAATCCGGTACATACTACTACGGTAACGTAGCAGGCGGCGGATGTAACTACTACTATCATACTTACGAAAACTTCCAGTATGGTGAACAGGGAATGCCATACAACTATTTCTACTCAAGAAACTTCCTCTCGCCCAAAACAAAAGCTATCTGTGATGAAGGTATGTAGCAGATGGGTGAAACAGTTTCTAACCTCAGAGGTCAGGGTGCTACAAACCAGGGTCTTATGTGTATTGAAGGTTCCTTATACGCATACCTCTCCTTCCCTCACCTTACATCATTTAAAGACCACTTTGATTTGGCATCTGTAGGTGCTACATATCCTTCTACAATGGGCGACTACATTGGTCAGACATCATCTCTCGGCTACTGGGCAGAGGGTGGTACTTCCGACGGTGCTTCCTACGGCCGTATGTGTGAAGGTATGTGGGATAATCTTGTACAGGGTTATTTGACGGAAATTCCGGAAGATCAACAAAATCCAATAACAAAAGCCAAACTTATTGAGGCTACAGATCGATTCCTTAATTTTGACAGCTTCTTCTATATGCCGGAAGTAAACGGATTCCCATCAGTTCGAAGCGCAGCATTTACAGGTCGTGTAAACTCACCTTACGGCGGCGGCTCGGCTATTACCGGTAACGCATATATTGCAAAAATATTCCCAAGAGCTAAGAAAAACTGGCTTGTTCAGGTTGCACACTCAGATGACTACAGAACACTTTATGCAGAACAGGGAGCAGGTGAATCAGAAGACGGTCGTTTCAGCGGTTCAGGTACAGTTGCATCGGTTATTACAAATGATGGCTGGGCATACAACCACTTAAGATATTACATTAGAAATATTTATGACGATATATTCCAGAAGAGCAGTCCTGACTCATATATAGCTAATAACTCAATGGCTATGTGGAAAAACCATCATGAGCATCAGTGGTTTGAAGATTCGGAAATGCCGACCCTTCCATTTGAAATGCAAGGTGATTACAATATCTACAATGTTAACGACCAGGATCAGATGCTTGGTTTGAAACATAAAGGTATATACTATCAGGTATGGTTCGGTCTTGGCGAAGGCAAACAACACGGTTACTCAGCTTACGCCTATAATACACTTGCTCCTATGGGTATTTGGGATGAATACTTCGGTACCATTCTTGCTTCACAGAAGCCGAAGGATATTGATACAAAGGGTAAAAAAGACGGTAACATAGCTATGACAAATTCAGCTCATGACTTCCGTGGCAGATTTACTAAAGAAGATGTACTCACATCAGGTATCGTAGGTACTGACGGTGCAGGGCAGCTTTATATGGAAGGTAAACAGTATGAACCTGATCTCAAATGGATTGAACAGGGTAAGAGTTTTGAACTTGTTAACGCTGTATGTCCGTGGAGTGGTAAAGCACCAATTTACCGTTACTTTATGACTGAAGAAGGAACCACAATAGAAGCAGGTCTTGATGCAGTTGCAGCTAACGAAGACCTCTGGGTTCAGTTGCCGCTTGTTGACAGCACATCAAAGGTTGATGGCCTCACTATTACTTACAGTGACGCAGACAATACAGTTGTATACGCTCACAACGGTAAGACATTAACTATCAGCTGGGACGAAGGTGTAGAATCCCAGTGGGTACAGAAACGTGGTCCTGAAAGCGGATACAGAGAACTTCTTCTCAAACTTACACCGGATAAACCGATGATCAAAATTTACTTCTCGAGAAATGTAGGCGACTACGTTTATAAATTGCCTTATTAATTAAATAAGTTTTAAGACGACGGCTCAAGCAGCCGCCGTCTTTTTTATATAACCGAAGATAAAAAATGAAGAAAATTTATGGTTTTCATAGGGTGTATGCTGAATATTTCCCTTATTTATCCTTGACATATAATTTGTATTGTTATAAAATAAATAATAGGAAATTATGCGAAAATATTCATTAAAAAGATTAAGATAAACATTTCTACGGCATTTTTGCACAAAATAATTTCGGGAGGAAAAACCATGAAAAAAATAGAGCTTCTTGCCCCGGCGGGCAGTCTTTCAAAACTTAAAACCGCTATTTATTATGGAGCAGATGCTGTGTATGTCGGCGGCGATGCATTTTCACTCAGAACCGCGGCTGAAAATTTTTCTCTTGACCAGTTGAAGGAGGGTATTGAGTTTGCCCATAGGTATGGTGCAAAGATTTATCTTGCCCTCAACTGTTTTGTGCATAATAAAGATATTGAACCGCTCAAAGAGTACATTCTGGAAATTGCGAAAACTGATATTGACGCTGTAATTGTTTCAGATCTGGGAGCATTTGTTCTGGTAAGTGAGCTTGCGCCAAGATTGGAGATTCACATAAGTACTCAGGCTAATACCGTCAACCACGTTGCTGCCGCATCCTGGTACAAAATGGGGGCAAAACGTGTTGTACTTGCGCGCGAACTAACCTATGAGGAAATTCTTGAGGTGAGAAATAAAACAGCGGTTGGTCTTGAACTTGAAATGTTTGTTCATGGTGCAATGTGTGTGTCCTATTCGGGCAGATGTTTGCTCAGCAACTATCTTGTAGGCAGGGATTCAAACTCAGGAGATTGTGCTCAGCCATGCAGATGGAAATACAACCTTGTTGAGGAAAAACGACCTGGTGAATTTATTCCCATAGAAGAGGACGAGCGGGGAAGTTTTATTTTCAATTCAAAGGATTTATGCCTGATAAGGCGAATTCCCGAGCTAATAAATGCAGGTGTATCCAGCCTCAAAATCGAAGGCAGAGTGAAAACTGAATATTATGTTGCCTCGGTAGTGAAGGTATATAGGGAGGCAATTGATGCATACTATCGAGACCCTGAAAATTACCATTTTAAAGAAGAGTGGTATGAGGAACTGTGCAAGGTAAGCCACAGACCTTATTGGGAAGGATTCTGTTTTGGCGGTGAAGATTTGGGACAAAACTATGCAACCTCAAATTACATTCGTGAGTATGACGTTATAGGAGTTATAAAAAGCTATGACGAAGCCACGGGCATTGCCGAAATTATTCAAAGGAACAGATTTTTCCGCGGCGATGAAATAGAGGTAATATCGCCTTATGTTGAAGGTTTTTACAAGTTTAACGCTGATTTCATGCAGGATGAAAAAGGCTATGATATTAACGCCGCGCCTCATGCTGAAATGATAGTCAGACTTATGCCGGGCAGAAAAATATTGCCCAACTCAATATTACGAAAGAAAAGAGAGGACTAAAAAAATGGCAGAACTAAGATTCAACCCGCTGACTAAAGATTGGGTAATGGTAGCTTCACACAGACAGGGCAGACCTCAAATGCCTAAGGATTGGTGCCCGTTTTGCCCGGGACCGGGCAAAAATGTACCCGACGGATATGAGGTCTACAAATATGATAACGATTTCCCCGCACTGTCACAAAATCCACCTGCTCCCGATGATGTAGAGTGTGGAATTTACAAGGTGAAGGAGGCGTATGGCAAGTGCGAGGTTATTTTATACTCTCCCGACCATACAATTACATTGCCCGAGCTTCCGGCGAGTCACATCAGAAAATTGGTTGATTTGTGGACAGACCGGTTTGAAGATTTGTCGAAGGACGAAAAAATTAAATATGTTTTTATTTTTGAAAATCGCGGGGAGGTTGTTGGCGTTACAATGCCGCATCCTCACGGACAAATTTACGGGTATTCCGAGGTACCGAAAAAGCTCCAGCTTGAAATGGACTCAACAAGGGAATATTCGAAAGAAACGGGTAAATGCCTGATTTGTGAAATGCTTAAAACTGAGCAGGAGGCGGAAAGCCGTGTGATTTTTGAAAATGAGGCTTTTACGGTTGTACTGCCGTTTTTCTCTGAATACCCGTACGGAGTGTATATAATAAGCAAAAACCACAAGCAGAATCTTCTGCAATTAAATGAAGTGGAAAAGGATCTTCTGGCACAGACACTCAAGGACACAGCGGGTATGCTGGACTGTCTGTTTGACATGAAATTTCCTTATATGATGTGTATGCATCAAAACCCCGTAAACACGGGTGAGGATACGTCCTTCTACCATTTTCATATAGAATTTTTCCCGCCGATGAGATCGGAAAAACAGATAAAATACAACGCATCAAGTGAAACAGGCGCATGGGCGCACTGCAACCCTACCTGTCCCGAGGAGAAGGCAGAGGAGCTCCGCGTGGCATATAAAAAATTTAAGCAACAAAATATTTGATTCATTAAAAAATTACAGCGGAGTTAAAGGAGCAAAGCTAATGGAAATAAAAGATTTAATTGTAGATTTTGAGAATAAATTCGGCAAAGGCGGCGAAATCCGGATTTTCCAGTCACCGGGCAGGGTTAATCTGATTGGAGAGCATACCGACTACAACGGCGGGTATGTTTTTCCGGCAGCACTCACAATGCGCACCGCCATTGCTTACAGAAAAAGAAATGACAATATTATAAAAATGATGGCAACGGACCTTGATATGGTTGTCGAGGCAGATATTAAAAGCCTCGACAACTACAAGGATTTGTGGTGGGGCAACTATCAGATTGGTGTTGCCCATGTTATGAAGAAAAAGGGATATGAAATTGTCGGCTGTGATATGCTGTTTGACGATACCACGCCACACGGCGGCGGTCTTTCCTCATCTGCGGCTATCGAGGTCGCAACCGCTCTTGCATTTGCGACAATTTCCAATGAAATAAAGGGAATAACCGAGCCCGTTGACATGATAGAAATGGCGAAAATTTCTCAGCAGGCGGAGCATGAATATATTGGTGTAATGTGCGGAATTATGGACCAGTTTGCATCGGCAATGGGCAAAAAAAATCACGCAATAATGCTGGATTGCAAAACGCTTGATTACACACTTGTGCCCGTAAATATCGAAGGGTATAAGCTTGTGATTTCCAATACCAACAAGAAAAGATCGCTTGCCGATTCAAAATATAATGAGCGCAGGAGCGAGTGTGAAGAGGCAGCCAGAAATTTAAAAAATGTTATGCCTGACATAACATGTCTTGCAGATGTTTCGCCCGAACAATTTGAAAAATACCGCGGCGAAATAAATAATCCCGTTGTGGCAAAACGTGCTGAACATGTAATTTATGAAATTGACAGGGTTGTAAAATCCAAAAACGCGCTTATTGACAATAACATAGCGGAGTTTGGCAGACTTATGAACGCATCGCACGATTCCCTCCGCGATTTGTATGAGGTTACGGGCATTGAACTTGATACACTTGTGGAGGAAGCAAGAAAAATAGACGGTGTACTCGGCTCAAGAATGACAGGTGCCGGCTTTGGCGGATGTACGGTCAGCATAGTTAAAGAAACGGCAGTTGATGAGTTTATCAAAACCGTAGGTGAAAAATATACATCGAAAATCGGATACGCGCCTTCTTTCTACATTTCCGAGATTGGGGATGGCGGTCGTGAAACCAAAATTTAAAATATTTGTTTGCTGGATAGTACTTTTACTGCATATTTGCCTCACTTTCTCCTTTTCCCTTCAGGACGCGGAGAGTTCGACGGTTGTCAGCAAAGAATTTACCGATAAGATAAAAACCGAGGACGAGTTTAAGACGGATATATCAAAAGAGGTAAATGACGATTTTTCGGCGGGAAGAATAGCTCAAAAAAATTTTTTGAAGCTTGAAGCAATTATAAGAAAAATTGCGCATTTTTCACTGTTCTTACTGTTGGGATTATATCTTAATTTACTGCTCGGATTATACGGGATTGACAGATGGTACAGGTTTATAACAAGCATACTGTTCTCAGGCTCGATTGCGTTTTTTGACGAAACAATTCAGCTGTTTTCAGCAGGCAGGGCAGGCAGAATAACAGACGTACTTATTGATACAAGCGGAGCGATAATTGCTGCAGGTCTATTTTTCATCGGAGGGAAAATCTATGAAAAAAATAAAAAGCGGCGCATTAAAATGGATAGCTGAAAATTCGAAAATAATATATTTCAGCCTGTTTCTGACGATATTGCTTGGGGTTATATCTTCCTTAACAGGAGTGCGATTGGCACTCGTGTCGCGGGACGTTATTGACGTCGCCATAGGTGAGAGGTCGGGCAGCTTTAAGCTTGCGAGTATTGGCCTTTTCAGCCTGCTGTTTATTCAGCTTGCTATATCGGCACTTTCGAGCGTCATAAAAGTGAGACTTGTCGGCAAACTCACAATTAAGCTGAAACAAAGCACCTTTTCAAAACTCTTGGTTAAGGATTGGCAGAGCATATCTGCGCATCATTCGGGCGAGCTGTTAAACAGAATTAACAGCGATGTGAGCATAATTGTTAATGGTGTAGCAACCGTTCTGCCCAACTTTTTTTCACTTATTGCCAAACTTGTCAGCGCTTTTTTTACAATGTTTTTGCTGGACAGGACTTTTGCATTTATTGCAATAGCAATCGGACCGCCCGTCATAGCTGCGGCAACTTTATACAGCAGAAAAATGAAATCATTACATAAAACTGCGCAGGAGGCAGAGGGTAAAACAAGCGCGTTTATGCAGGAAAGTCTTCAAAATATATTGATGATAAAGTCTTTTGAGAGTCAACAGTTTATGACTGAGAAATCAGGACTGTTGCAGCAGATTGCATATAAATTGAGGGTCAAAAGAAATACCATCAGTATATTTGCGTCTTCGGGACTGTTTCTCGTTTTTTCACTTGTATATTACGCAACACTCGCATGGGGAGCATATCGGCTTGCGGCGGGGATAATCACCGTCGGCACAATGACTGCTTTTCTGCAGCTGGTTAATCAGATACAGGCGCCATTTATGAATTTGTCCATGCTAATGCCGCAGGTTTATTCTGCGGTTGCATCTGCCGAAAGGATAATGGAAACGGAAAATTTTCCGGATGAACCGAGCAGAAATTCGGGCGGGATTTCAAAAGAAAAATTTTCCGAAATAAAAGCTGAAAGCTTAAGTTTTGAATATGACGGCGGAAAATCTATTTTAAATGACATAGATTTTGAAATAAAGAAAAATGAATTTGTTGCAGTTACAGGCGAATCGGGAGCTGGGAAAAGCACGCTTGTGAAGCTGCTCTTGGGAATAGTTTCACCCACGTCGGGCGAGATGACTATAAGATGCGGAGAAAAAAAGTATTTTGCAGACAAAAATACAAGAGGAATTTTTGCGTATGTTCCTCAGGGTAATATGATTCTTTCGGGAACAATCCGTGAAAACATAAGGTTTTCCAAAGTTGATGCATCAGACGAGGAAATAGAAAGATGCGCAAGACTTGCGGACATTTGGGATTATATTTCAGGGCTTAAGGATGGGCTTGATACGGTTATCGGAGAACGGGGGACGGGGCTTTCGGAAGGACAGGTTCAAAGGCTTGCAATAGCCAGAGCACTTATATATGACACGCCTGTTTTACTGTTGGATGAAGCAACAAGCGCACTTGACAGTGATACTGAAAGAAAAATTCTCGAGAACATAAAAAATATGACAGACAAGACCTGCATAATAATAACTCACAAGAATGCGGCACTTGAATTTTGCAACAAAACTCTGCACATAGCCGGAGGCAGAATTATTCGATTATAAAATAAATAAAAATGTTGAAATAGCTGTAATTATGTGCTATAATAAAAAGAATGGGAAAACAGGACAGTTTTATAAAAAGGAAGTTTTGAATTATAAGAAACTTTATTTTATCTTAATCGGATAGTTTGAACTTTTTTAATGGTTATTTTCACAGTCGAAGGGCGAAAAGTCAGCTTGCGGTGACGGGTTTAATAGTCGGGGAAAATTTGGTTAAAAGAAGGTATATTCGTTATGAACAAAATCAAAATGATTAAAAATGCCCAGGTGGTAACAGAAAATGGAATCATATGGGACGGGGCAATAGTAATCAGTGACGGCAAAATCGCGCAGATTGGCAGAGAAAGAGAAATTGAAACACCCGTTGGTGCAGAGGTCATTGACGCAGGCGGAGCATATGTCGGCCCTGGCTTTGTTGACATTCATGTTCATGGCGGCGGCGGATATTCCACATGTTACGAACCCAAAAAGGCGGCTGAATTCTTTTTGGCACACGGGACTACTTCCATTCTTGCAACGCCCGATTATCATATGAACCGTGAAACTCTTTTGGAGGTCACAAAAAACATAAAGGCCGCAGCGACTGATACTGAAACATTAAAGGGAATTTACATGGAATGCCCATACACCAACCCCAGATACGGTTCTCACGCAGATTTGAATCCTTGGAGATACGGTGTTTTGCCTAAAGATTACATTCCTTTAGTGGATGAGGCAGGAGATTTTGTAAAGGTATGGTCGATAGCACCTGAACGCATTGACTTGATTCCTTTTTTAGAGTATGCAAGAAAGGTAAATCCGGACGTTATATTCGCTCTGGGTCATAGTGAGGCAACTCCTATGGAGATTCGTGCGCTTGGTAAATACAGACCGAAAATCCAAACCCACTCCATGAATGCAACAGGCAGAAGACCTGTTTATGGCGGAACAAGGGCATACGGTCCTGACGAGTACACATTTAAAGAAATTGATATTTATGCGGAGCTTATTTCAGATTCATGCGGAATTCACGTGCATCCGGAAATGCAACAGCTTCTATTACATACTAAGGGATTAGACCGTGTTATTTTAATTACTGACAGTACGGTTCATGAAAATCCGACTCCTGAGAAATATAAACATGTAACTGATTTGAATTTCGACCATAACGGTGGTATTGCAGGCAGTAAGATGACAATGGAGCTTGCTTGCAGAAATGTAATGTCAAACACAAACTGCGGAATAGCGCAGGCGTTTAAAATGGCTTCGACCAATCCCGCCCGTGCAATAGGAATGGGAGACGAAGTCGGCTCAATAGAAGTTGGAAAACAGGCTGATTTTGTTTTTGTCGATGATAAGTTTGCAGTTAAGAATGTAATGGTAAGAGGAAAATTCAGAATTTAAACGCAACCGGAGGTTAATTGAAATGAACAAATTAAAAGTAGGATATTCAAAGGTCAACGCTAATCCGCCGCTTGGAATCGGCATATCGGGATATTATATTCCGAGATATGCAAAGGGATTTCTTGATGATATTGAAGTTGGTGCTTTGGCACTTTCCTGTGACGACAGAAAAATCCTGATGATAAGCATTGATAACTGCGGAATTGACAAGGAAATCGGCGGACCTTTCCGTGAGGCTGTACAGGTTGCAACAGGCGTACCGGCAGACAACATTTTTATGTCGGCGACCCATACTCATACAGGTCCTTCACTTAAAACGACAGACCGATTTGATGAAAAAGATAATGTTGTTTTGGAATACAGGAAGTTTTTGGGAACCAGAGTTCTCGATGCCTGCATTATGGCGCTTGCAGATTTAAAACCTGCAAAAATGGGATTTATAACAGGATATGCTCCCGAGAGGGTTGCTTATATCAGAAGATATAAGATGAAGGACGGCTCCACATTTACCTGCCCGCCCATCAACGACCCTAATATTGACCATCCGATCGGCACACTGGATCAAAGGGTGCATATTTTAAGATTTGACAGGGAAAATGACTGCAGCATTGTGCTTGTAAACTACGGTGTGCACGCAGATACAGTTAACGGCGAGATGATTTCGTCCGACTGGCCGGGCTGGATGCGCAAAACAATTGAGAAAGCACTTGACGGGACAAAATGTGTTTTCTTTGCAGGAGCTCAGGGAGATGTAGGAAGTACAAATGTTCATCCCTCAGGCGGAGATATGAATGATACAGAAATCAGCTTTGATAATGAAATGAAAAGCCCGGGTATGGCAAGATTTGTCGGAAGGGCACTTGCCGGAACGGTGCTTCAGGTTTATGATAAAGTAGAATATGTTGATGTCGAAGAAATTGACATCAAAAGAAAAGGAATTGTTGTTGAAGCAAATGTTCCGACAAAAGAACAAATGCCGCTTGCAAAAAAATATAAGGAGCTTCACGATTCGGGAAGGGATGACCTGATTCCGTACAAAGCAATGCAGCTTACCACGGTTGTAGCTGAAGCACTTCGTATGTGCAGAATGGAAAACGGGCCAGAAAGCTATAATGTTGAGCTGACGGGAGTGAAAATCGGTCCTGTGGCACTGGTTGGAATTCCGGGTGAACCATTTACAGATATAGGTGTGTCTATCAAAGAGGCAGAAGGCTATAAAATGATAATGCCCTGTGCGCTGACAAACGGAAATATGGGATATTTCCCAATGAAGTCCGCTTATGATGAGGGCGGATATGAAGCAAGAACATCGCCCTTTAAATCAGGGGTTGCAGAGAAAATTATTGAGGGCGGCAAAGCACTTTTAGCAGAAATGAAGAAATAAAAACGGCTTTGTCCGGATAAAGGAACGTGGATTTATGAAAGGTGTTTTTTCAAAACACAGAAGACTGAAAATTGTTTTAAATGACGGCGTTTGCGTAATATTAGGATATTTGATTGCGATGGTACTGGTATACGAAAAAACAAACCTTCCTGATGTTATTTATTACAGAGCGCCGATATTCGGTCTGCTTGTGTTGGCATCATACATGCTTGCGTTTTTGTTCTTTAGAACCTACAATGTTTTGTGGTACTATGCAAATATGAAAAACTTTGCGGTTCTTGTAACTGCCTGCACGGTCGGTGCGAGTATGACATATGCTGCGGAAATATTAATAAATCTGGTTTTTGATATAAGCATAAACAATTCATTCAGGATGAACATTCTTTCATATATCACAATAACCGATGTTTTGCTTATGAATAGAATTCTGATGAAATATCTCAGGGAACGGAATGGTATCAGTCCCGTGCAAAAAAATCTGCCCAGACTGTTAATTATAGGCGCGGGTTCTGCAGCGGAGCTATGCATCAGAGAATTCAGGCGGAGAGGGAAATACAGTATCGTCGGTCTTATTGACGATGACAGGGATAAAATAGGTTGTTATCTCAGCGGCGTAAAGGTGCTGGGGGACAGATGGAACATTGAAAAAGTGTGCAGACGGTACGGGGTTGATGAAATTCTAATCGCAATACCGAGTCTTTCTCACAATCTGCTTGCGGATATTGTTGAAAGGTGTGAAGCAACAGGAATAAAAACAAGAATAATCCCCAAGGAAGGCATCATCTCCAGAGATTCAAAAGGAAGCATTACAAGTAAGGTAAGGGACATTCAGATAGAGGACATGCTTTACAGAAAGCAAGTCGATATTGAAAATGATAAAATAGGTGCTTATATTCAAAATCGGGTTGTAATCGTTACCGGTGGCGGGGGCTCAATCGGAAGCGAAATTTGCAGGCAGGTTATAAAATATAAGCCGAAAAAATTAATAATACTGGACAATTATGAAAATAACGCATACGAGCTTATGCTTGAGCTTAGGGAACAAGATTCCGAGGCGGACGTATCAGTTGTGATAGCAACCGTCAGGGATATGGCAGCGATAGATGAAATTTTCGGAAAAATTCGCCCTGATATAGTATTTCATGCCGCCGCCCACAAGCACGTTCCTCTTATGGAGGAGGTTCCAAAAGAAGCAATAAAAAATAATATTTTCGGAACGTTTAATGTTGCAAAAGCATCAATAAAGTACGGAGTTAAGCGGTTTATCATGATTTCAACCGACAAGGCAGTCAACCCGACCAATATTATGGGTGCGACAAAACGGGTCTGTGAAATGATGGTGCAGGCGTTTAACGATAAGGAAAGAACAGAATTTGTCGCTGTAAGGTTCGGGAATGTATTAGGCTCGAACGGGTCGGTAATTCCTATATTCAAGCAGCAGATTAACAGCGGCGGACCTGTTAAGGTAACACACAAGGATATTACAAGATACTTTATGACGATACCTGAGGCGGCATCGCTGGTGCTCCAGGCAGGAGTATATGCTCAAAACGGTGAGGTTTTTGTTCTTGATATGGGCAAACCCATAAAAATATACGATCTTGCCGAGAAAATGATTAAGCTCATGGGCTATACGCCAGGTAAGGATATTGAAATTGAAATTGTCGGACTCAGACCGGGAGAAAAGCTTTATGAAGAGCTTTATATGTCAACTGAGGACATGATTTCCACGAAACACGATCGGATTTTCGTGGCAAAACCCGTTCAAATTGACAAAGAGGTATTTTATGAAAAAATTCTTCGTCTGATTGAGCAGACCGACAATATGACAGACGATGAAATAAGGCAGAGCGTTGCTGATATTATAGGTAAATACACGTACTAACAATTTAGGAGGAAATAAAATGAAAAGAACTTTGGCTTTTTTGATGCTTTTTTGCATGTTATCGCTGGCCAGTTGCAACGGTGGTGTTGAAAAAATATTTAATGCAGGCGGTGTTAATGCCGAACTGTATTACGATTCATACGCCGATGTAAGAAACAGAATAAAACGTGAGGACGTAAAAAGAGGCGATTTGTATAGTGATTTATTTCTTGCAGATGGTGTCGAAATGGGCATGGATATATCCAAGGTTCTTAATTTAGATCCCAGAAAAGCGATGCTTGATATAAGCTCTGTGAAGGAAGTCTTCTTTGTTCCTAACGCAGGCGGAAATACAAGGCTTACAGACTGGATAAACCAATCTACTATTAAATACACATTTAATCAGGACCAATTGATACACACTTATGAAATAAGAAACTCAAAAAGCAACAATACCTATACAGAGTATTTGTATGTAATGAGAGCGCTCAGCTTGAAGTATGGTGAATGCACAACGGAAATATATAAAGATGAGGACAACATAATTAATAATACCAAGATCCGTCAGGATTACAAAGAGATTAAAGATGTTGTAGATTTTTACGAAAGAGAATTTTCCGCGGGGAATGTAGGAATTATCAGTCAATGGGTTATGGACGAATTCGTATTAACCGTTGACTTCAAATCTCCGGAAAATTGCAGTGTAACTTACGAATTAATCAAACGATTTGACCCCGGTTCGGACAAAGATGATGAGTAAAGGAGGAGCAGATATGGATAACAAAAAAAATATATTCTTTGCAATAGATTTATCAGACATCCTCTTTTGGCTCATGAAATGGAAATGGGTTGTTATCGGCGTAACCATTCTTTTTGCGCTTTCAGGTTATATTTTCAGTAATGTAACATATAATGCAGAATATACGGCAACTGCTTCGATGGTGGTTAACTCCAAGAGTGAAACCCTTACCCAGGCGGGAACGACGGTCGACGCTATGCTTACTCAAAATCTGATACCTACTTATACAAGGATTTTGAAAAGTGAAAAGATCGCAAAGCATGTAATGGACAAGTTTGATATTAACCTTGCAATGGGTGTAATAGATAAAATGCTTGAGGTTTCAATCGGAGAGGAAAGTCAGGTTGTTTATCTAAAGGTAAGCCATGCGGACCCCTATATGGCGAAAAATATTGCAAACGCAGTCATACAGGTTGCGCCGGCGGTAATGATGGAGGTTGTTGAAGCGGGCAGCGTAAACGTACTTGACTATGCTGTTCTTCCGAAACAGCCTGAACCCCCGAAAACGGTGCAGTTTATTACCATGCTCGGACTTATCGGATTTTTGCTGATATCCCTCATCATTGTACTGCTGAACTTCTTTGTAATGAAGGTTAAAAATTCTGAAGATATTGAGCATAAAGTCGGGGAAATGGTTCTGGGAGAAATTCCCCACGCAACAGCTACAAATGATAAGAACAAAAATTATCTCCACACGGGAGTTGCAAATCAGGGATTTGTGGAATCTAACTTTATGCTGGCCGCTGTTTTGAAAAATCAGGCACAGAATGTTAAACCTTATAAGCTGATTGTCACAAGTACAATAGCTGCAGAGGGTAAATCCACCACGTCTATTAACATGGCAACTGCACTCAGCGATATGGGATATAAAGTTCTTCTTATTGACATAGATATGAAGAAGCCTAATATTGTAAAACAGTTAGAGCTTGAGACCGGTAATATCGGTGGTATTGAAAAGGTTCTTATGGGCAACAGTCTTGATGAAAATATAATGCATGACGACAGGTTTGGATTTGACATTCTGCCTTGCGTTAAAGCAACAAGCGCAACCTCGAAAATTTTTACTGCTGTAAAAGTCGAAAAAGCGTTTGATGAATTTAACAAAACCGATTATGATTACATCATTTTAGACTCATCTCCTGCAAATATCGTTGCGGATACTTCTGTTATTGTTAAGTATGCAGACGGACTGCTTCTTGTAATAAAACAGTATTTTGCAAGAATTAAGGTTATAAACGAAACTATTGAAAAACTCAAAAAAGCCGGTGCGAACGTGATTGGCACGGTACTGAATGATATCAGGGTATTCAACGCAGGGACAGGTTACGCATTCGATTATAAATACGGTTACTATTACTATTATAATGAAACCAAAGGTAAACGTGATAAATCGGGCGTATATAATGTTTATGACAAGCTGTTCAGCGCTTACAGAACAAATTATACCTACGGATACGGTGACATGGAAAAAGAACTGGATGAAATTAAGAGCGAGGTTAAGGAAGATATAAAAAAGGAAAAGGAAACAAAAAAGAAAAAGAACAAAAAGGATTAAAATTTTAATACTGGGGGGATAGTAATGATTGATTTTCATTCGCACTTATTGCCCGGCATAGATGACGGTTCAAAAAACGTAAGGATGTCTGTTGCCATGCTTAATGAAAGCAAGATGCAGAAGATTGATATTTCTGTTGCTACCCCTCATTTTTATTTTAATAAAGACACTGAAAAAATGATTCAGAAAAGGGATAAAGTGTTTGAAAAACTAATTCAGTATATGGAAAAGAAAAACATTGATTTTCCTGAAATTATACTGGGATTTGAGGTTTACCTGTCCCGTGATATTTTAGATGAACCCAATCTGGACGGTTTGCTTATTACGGGAACAAACACTATGCTTGTAGAAATGCCGCTTGCAAAGTGGAATGAAGATATTTTTAAGAGGCTGGAGTTTTTGCTTTATAAGGGATATGACATTATTATTGCTCACCCCGAAAGATACCAGGAAGTTTGCGGCAAAGAAGAATATGACAGACTGTTTTCCTACGGATGTGTAGGTCAGTTCAATGCAGCGTCTTTAATATATCCGAACACCCGTGAATTTACATTCAGTATGATTAAAGAAGGAAAAATAAAGCTTATAGGATCGGATGCGCACAATCTCGGCACCCGGGCAAACATAATGGAAATAGCCGCTGATTTTATCAGGAAAAGGCTTGGAGATGAAGTACTGGATAATATGAAGGATACAGCAGAGCACTACCTGGGACGGAGATAACAATGATTAATCCAAAGGAAATTACTATTAAGGAAAAGGACTTGTTCGACAGTTTTTTCGGGCAGTATAAAAAAATATCACAAGAGGTTTGTTTTTCAAATCTTTTTATTTGGAAAGCCGGATATAATATGAAATACGATGTTGTTGACGGTTTTCTTGTTATTTTTGCAGGCTATGATGCTGTCGGGGAATACTTTCATATGCCGATAGGAAATGGCGACAAGCAAAAGGTGCTATTAAAGCTTGATGAATATATGATGGGAAAATACGGAGGATATTCAATCAGAAAACTTCTTACTGAGGAGGCATCAGAGCTTGACAAGTTTATGCCGGGGAAATTTGAGTTTGAGAAAAACAGAGAATTTTTTGACTACATATACAACGTATCGGATTTAGTTTCTCTGCGCGGCAAGAAATATCATTCCAAGAAAAACCATCTGAATACATTTATAAATACTTATGATTATAAATATAACATTATCTCAGAGGATAACATAGAAAAATGCGCGTATTACGCCCGCCAATGGATACTTGAGAGAAACCCCGATTCTTATATGGAGGAATATACCGCTTCAAAAGTTTTGTTTGAAAACTTTTTTGAGCTCGGGCTAAAAGGGGCATTTCTGACGGTAAATGATGAAATTGTTGCGATAACAGTTGGCGAGAACAATTTCGGCACCGTCATAATTCATTTTGAAAAGGCAGACCCGAAGGTGAAAGGCGTATATGCGGCGATAAACCAAATGTTTTTGCAAAATGAATTTTCTGATGCGAAGTATGTAAACAGAGAAGAGGACTTGGGTATTGAAGGGTTAAGGAAGGCAAAGCTTTCATATAAACCTGCAATTTTGCTTGAAAAAATTACTGCAAAGAGGATTTGACACAAATGAAGATTTCCACCGTTAAATTGAGTCATAAACAGCAAGTCAAGGACTTGTGGAACTACTGTTTTTATGATGCTGACCCATATCTCAGCTGGTTTTTTGACAATGTATTTAAACCGGAAAATACTGTGGCGGCTATCGAAAATGACAGGGTATTATCCGCATTGCAGCTACTCGATTTTGACGTTGCAATAAGAGGGGAAATTTATCCGTGCACATATATCGCCGGAGTATCGACTTTGCCCGAATTTCGAGGCAAAGGGCTTGCTTCAAAGGTTATGGCATATGCAGAAGAGATTGCAAGGTCAAGGGGGAGAGAGTTTTTAATGCTCACCCCGTCGATAGACAATTTTTATGAAAAATTCGGATTCACAAGCTGCTATGAAAGATTGGAATTTTCATACTGCCCGACCGATTATAAACCCTCAAAGAGCCGCTGCTCGTCACATAAAGCAGGAAAAGCAGATGTGTCTGACATGGCGGATATATATGAAAGGTTCTGCGGATTCTTTGACGGGTATGTAAAGAGAACAAAAAAGGATTTTGCAGATATTGTGGAGCAATATTCGCTTGAATCGGGCGGAGTTTATATTTTTTATGATGAAAATGACAACCCCGTTTCCTATATTGTTTACGATTTGTCGGACAGGACTATTTTTGCAGATGAAATTGCTTACACCTGCCGGAAGGGGCTGAATGCCGCACTCGAGTTTATTTATCTTCATGGCTCGCAGATTGACAGAACGGTAATCTTCGCACCCCTGCACAGCCTAATTGCAAGAACGCTTTACACAAGACAAATTGAAATAAAAATGATACCGACAATTATGATGAAAAGCTTAAACAGAAAAATTGAAGATATGAGACTTTTTGTGGGGCAGACGGACAGTAAGGAGCTGCCGTTGCAGAAAAATTATATAAGAATTTTTTAGGAGGTAAAAGATGGTTTATGTATTTCTCGCAGACGGGTTTGAGGAAATAGAGGCAATCACCCCTGTTGATATATTAAGACGTGCATCGGTAGATGTTAAACTGGTTAGCATAGGTAATACACTTGAGGTGACAGGGTCGCACGGGATTAAGATTGTTGCCGACCTTTTGTTTGAAGATATTGAAGAAAATGCGGAAATGCTTATTCTTCCCGGAGGTATGCCCGGTACGCTTAACTTGAGCAAGTTCCAGCCGCTTTGCGATTTGCTTTTAAAATCAGAGGGCTATATCGCCGCAATTTGTGCCGCACCGTCGGTGCTAGGCGGGCTTGGGATTTTAAAGGGGAAAAAAGCCATCTGTTTCCCCGGATATGAGGACAAGCTCATCGGGGCGGAAATTGTGGATTTTCCCGTTGTGGTCAGTGGCAAAGTAATTACTTCAAAGGGCGCAGGAACAGCGCATAAATTCGGTTTTGAACTGCTTTCTATACTTAAGGGTAGGGAAAAGGCAGACGAACTTGTTAAAGCAATGATGTATGAATAAGAGAATAAGCGCCAATCTTTATATAATAATGTCGATAGTGTTCGGATATTTGCTTTCGGCGGCAGTATCTTCAATATATGGGAATAGCCTGAACTCCGCACAGCTTGTTAACATGTTGAATATTGTAAATATTCTTGTGATAACAGCAATTCCCACGACCGTTTATGTTATATTCAACAGGGAAACATTTTTCGGAAATTTTCAGGATGTGCCCGCGAAAAGGTGGATAAAATATATATGTGTATTGCCGATTATCTGGATGACTGCAACCTATCTCAACGCGGCGGCAAACAATTTTTTATCCAAATTCGGGATTGAACTGATTGACCAGCTGCCGCCCGCAGATAATCAGAAAACTCTTATTACGGGTTTTTTTCTTGCTTGCGTTGTCGCACCGATATTTGAGGAGCTTTTCTATCGCGGAGTCGTCCTTTCACTGCTAAAAGGGTATGGCAGCGGTGCGGCGATTGTTATCAGCTCGGTTCTTTTTGCTTTTGGACATAACAGCGTGACTATACTTGTATCGCCGTTTGTATTGGGTTTGTTTTTGGCTTATGTCACTCTTAAAAGAAAAAACGTATTCCTTGCGATATTGTTGCATTTTGAAAGCAATCTTATATCATGGACTCTTGCATACACAAAAATGGAGGATAGGGTCAGAATATTTATTTCACTGATTATCCTTACTTTGGGAGCGTCAACCGCAGTATTTGCGATGGTGAAAATATTAAAGAATTCCGACAAGGTGCACACGATAGTACATCAATCGTTGCAATATATAAAAAATCCGCTATGGCTTCCGATTTTAGCAAACTACATATACTTAAATATTATTAATCACGGATAGAGGAAAAAATGAAGGATATAATTATCAGAGGAAATGAGAATAACGGTAAAATAAGATTTTTTGCGGCACTCACAACAGAGCTTGTGAACGAGGCGCATAATCTTCATATGACAACCCCCGTGGTGAGTGCGGCTTTCGGACGAATGCTTACAGCTGTTTCCATGATGGGGACAATGCTTAAGGGAGAGGATGAAACCATTTCACTCCAGGTTCGCGGGGATGGCCCATTGGAGGGCATTGTGGCGGTAGGAGACTGCAAAGGTCAGGTTCGCGGTTATGTGCTGAATAACTCGGTGGATTTGCCGCTTAAGCCCGACGGGAAACTTGACGTGGGCAGTGCAATAGGCGAGGGGTATCTTACAGTTGTACGCGACCTTAAATTGCGTGAGCCTTATGTAGGCAGAGTAAAACTTCAGACCGGGGAGATTGCGGACGATTTGACCTATTATTTTGCATCCTCAGAACAGGTGCCGTCAGTGGTTGCACTCGGCGTACTTGTTGACAGGGACCTTTCCGTTCGTGCAGCAGGCGGATTTATACTGCAGCTTATGCCTGAGGCAGAAGAAACGGACATTGTCAAGATAGAGGAAAATCTTAAGGACATTCCGTCTGTTACAAAAATGCTTGATCAGGGGCTCATGCCTGAGGATATAATGAAAAAAGTGTTAAACGGTTTTGATTTTAAAATAACCGAAACCGTGCATCCCGCATATAAATGTAACTGTAGTGAAGATACTATAAAACGGGCGCTTATAAGTGCGGGCAGAGAGGAACTCGAGGATATATTAGCCAAGGAAGGCAGTACGGAAATGACCTGTTTTTACTGTAATAAAACTTACAAAATCAGTGAAAAAGACATCCGGGAAATCCTGGGAAAATAAAAGAATTATATTTTTTCAAAAAAATATAAAAAAAGTATTGACAAATGCTCGAAAAATGTGTATAATAGTTAATGTTCCGCTCGTAAGATAACAACGTGTTATTGAGGCGGCAAGGTATGGGCGCATAGCTCAGCTGGGAGAGCATCTGCCTTACAAGCAGAGGGTCACAGGTTCGAGCCCTGTTGTGCCCACCATACCATGGCCCGGTAGTTCAGTTGGTTAGAACGCTAGCCTGTCACGCTAGAGGTCGAGAGTTCGAGTCTCTTCCGGGTCGCCATTAATGCCTCTGTAGCTCAGTTGGTAGAGCAGGGGACTGAAAATCCCCGTGTCGGTGGTTCGATTCCGCCCGGAGGCACCAAAATTTGCGGGAGTGACTCAGTGGTAGAGTGTCACCTTGCCAAGGTGAAAGTCGCGAGTTCGAATCTCGTCTTCCGCTCCACTAAAGAAAAAGACGCAGTTTATGCGTCTTTTTCACTAAAAAACAAAATAAGGCACCATAGCCAAGTGGTAAGGCAGAGGTCTGCAACACCTTTACCCCCAGTTCGAGTCTGGGTGGTGCCTCCAACTTTATCGACCACATCGCTGTATGTGGTGATAATCTCAAAGTTACCGTCTTTATGGGCGGTAATTTTTTTTATTGCTTTTTTCGTGTAAAATTGTTTCTCAGTTCTATCCATTTTATAAAAGTCTTTTACTCTGATAATGTATGATTCTATTTTTTCATCTGTCATACGGGATGATTCTAATTTTTCCATTTCCAATATTAATTGTTTTTGTCTGTTTTCTAATTCAGCAAGTTTTATTTTCAGCTTTTCAGACTGAGTATCAATTAATAGGTTTATTGTGTTATCAATTTTAACATCAAGTGATGAGATTTCTTTTTTTATCGCTTGTAAATTACCCTCGTTTAAGGAGTTAATTTCTTTTTTATGCGCCTTAATATATTTTTTGATTTCATTAATCGTTTTGTCTGAAAATAACGATTGAACATAGTCAGTAATCAACTTTTCGGTTTTATCACGACCGAAGCTTCTCATGCTGCATGTTTTCTTACGTGTGTTGGCGCCACATTCATACGCATAATAGCTTTTCCCGTTTTTTTTGCGCCGGTGGCCGTTCATTGCGCTGCCGCACTCCCCACAGTATAGTAGACTGGATAAGATATAGGGCTCAATTGCACCGGATATGAAGTAAGAGAGGTGGTGGGGATTGGCAAAAGTAGATTGGATTAAGATAAAAAATGAATATACAAACACAAATACAAGTTACAGAAAATTAGCTGAAAAATATAATGTTAAATAAGACAATATCCACGGGCGAGATACATAATAAAAACGAAAGCTACGCAAAAAAGTACAAGGATATAGGAGAAATCAATTTCGGGGCTATATTTGCGAATAAGCTTGCTTCGCTTGCAACAGCTGACAGCAGTTTTATCTTGGATGCCGAAAATAAAAGAGGGCAGATTCTTGCAGAGGCAGGAGCTACAGTCTTTGCCAAGATAAATAAGATAGCTGCACTGACTCTCGGTGTAGGCGGTTGTCTTATAATCCCTTATGTACAGAACAGACAAATCCTTTTTGATATTGTCACACAGGACAGATTACTCATACATAAAAAGAGTGGTGAAAAAATAACTGAGGCAACAGTGTTAGCTGATACGGTAGTTATAAATGATATAAGATACTACCGCTATACTAACTATGATGCAACAGATGGCAGACTTATCATAACAAACAAAGTGACAACAGAGTATGGTAGGACAGCAGAGGTAGAGCAATGGAAGGACATTACGGACATTGCCATTTCCAACGTTGACAGAGTTCCGTTCGGCTACATAAAATCGCCTGCATCCAACAGAGAGTGTGATGATGATTATGGTGTTCCTATTCTTTACGGGTGCGACAGTATAATCGATGACATAAAAGAGTGCTTAAAGCAGATTAAAGATGAATTTAATCTGAAGGAGCTTAAAATATTTGCCGATGACCGAATGTTTGCAAAAGACAAAGACGGCAGACCTATAATTAAAAACAAGGTATTTTATGGTGTAAAGGGTATGGGTGATAGTGGAAACAAGATGATTGAATTTTTCTCAGAGGATTATCGGGAAACTCCGCTACACAACAGACTTACAAATCTGTTTGAGCTACTTGAAAAGGCGGCGGGAACAAGCAGAGGCATACTTACCAAGCCTGATGCAAGCTATGAGAACAAGGATGCTGTCAGAGAAGCAAACAGGGCAACCTGGGCGATAGTGACCGCGTTGAGAGAAGCTATAAGAAAAGGGTTCGACGATTTTCTTTATGCCTGCAATGTCCTTGCGAACTATTACAATCTTTCTCCTGTGGGGGAATTTGAATATAAATTCGATTGGGATTTCTCGCTTATAGAAAGCTCTACAGAGACATGGCAGCAGATGAAGGACCTTCAAGCCATCGGCGGAATGAGTAAGGCTGAGCTGCGTTCCTGGCAGACAGGGGAAAAGCTCGAGGATGCACAGGCGGTTGTTGAGGAAATTGCGACCAAAGAACCTGGAATGCAAACGCTACTAGGAGCATAAACCATGCTTAATGAACATCAGATAAGTTTTCTGCCCGAAAGGATTTGTTACAGGCTAAGCTCTATAAATGAGGAATACTTAAACGAAATAGGCGAGGTTTTAAAGAAAATTGGCGAACTTAGACCTAAAGACGTGCATCAACTTCAGCAGATGTATAATTACGGCGCTGATATGGACAGGGTTATAAATAAGCTTTCACAAGAAAGCGGCAAAAATGTCCGGGAAATTTATGATATATTCGACATTGTCGCAAAAGAAAACTATAATTATTCCAAGCCATTTTATGAGGCGCAGGGGTTGAAGTTTATTCCTTACGAGGAAAACAAAGACTTAAATGGATATGTCAAATCTCTTGCAAAGCAGACGGTGGATGAATATGCCAACCTTACTCAGCACACGGCTTTTGCGGTATTTGACAAGGATGGTAAGAGCATTGCTCCGCTTTTTGCGGCGAATAAAGATAAGATTGCAACATCCCTTTCGGATACTTATAACAGACTTGTAGACTATGCGGTCACAAAGGTGCAGCTCGGAGAGGAAAGCTATCAGAAGGCGATCAAGGATATTTGCAAGGCTATGGTAAACAGCGGGATAAAAACTGTTGATTATGCCAGTGGATATTCCAGGCGACTTGATTCTTCGGTCAGACAGAATGTTCTATGGGGTGTTAAACAATGTAATCAAGAATCAGCTGATAGAATTGGGGATGAGTTTGGAGCTGATGGATATGAAATTGACTATCACTCAAACCCAAGACCTTCGCATGCTGATATGGGAGGCAGACAGTACGCAATCGGTAAAGCAAGGACAGTAAACGGTATTTATTATCCTTCCTTTGAGGAAGAGGCAAAGCCATTGCTTGAAGAATTTGGTTGTCTGCACTTTAAATTTTCTATCATTCTGGGTGTTTCACGCCCTGCATATAGCGAGAGAGAGCTTGAAGAAATTAAAAGAGAGGATAATAAGACCTTTGAGTTTGAAGGGAAAAAGTATACTAAACACGAGGCATCACAACTGCAAAATGCCTTGGAAAGAAAAATGGTTGCACAAAAGGAACTTGCAAATATGGCAAAGGCTGCAGGTCAAGACGATTTAAGGCGCGAGGCTCAGTATAACCTTAATCTACTCACAAGCAAATATGCCAAGTTTTCAAAAGCATCAGGACTGCCTACAAGAGCAGAAAGGCTCAAGGCTAGTGGTTTTAGAGCTGTAAAAGCAGATAGAACGCCAACAGGAATTGCAAAATATAAGGCTATTGAAAATGTAAAAACTGACAAAGTGCAATATGATAAATATATTGGCATTTTAGGTAAAGAAAATATGCCCGAAACATTTGACTTGTTCCAGAAAATGAAGTATAATAATATTGATGAATGGGAAGATATAAAGTATTATGCTCGGAACATAAACGGGCGGCCTATAGAGTATGTTAAAATAGACCGAGAACTTGAAAAATTAGGAATTACAGATAAAGGTAGGGCTTTTCCAATTGAAGACATAGAGGTAAAAGGGTGGAGAGGTCATGCAATAAATAGAATAAAGAAAAGCGGGATAACCGAAGAACAAGCGTTGCAGTTTAAAGATTATGCTGTCGGTATGATGAAAAGATATCCTCAACCACACACTCTTTTTAACTATTACTCTACTGATGGAGTGCTTGGAGTTAAAGAGCTTGACGGAATAGTACAAACT
>Ga0172382_10002434_pt1 | contig 31165 bp, 25 predicted proteins | sample Leawel138RmetaG_FD_122245 | JGI IMG/M metagenome (GOLD analysis project Ga0172382, IMG submission 122245) | Leachate microbial communities from a municipal landfill in Southern Ontario, Canada - Leachate well 138R metaG | ecosystem: Engineered > Solid waste > Landfill > Unclassified | place...
TAGAACTTGGGGTTTTATGACGCTGCCGTCACATATTTTCGGGGAAAATACAGAATTCCCTACCGCAATTCTGGCTTTGGCCGATGGTACTGTATTTAAAGGTATTTCCATTGGTGCCAACGGGCACACCGTAGCCGAACTGGTTTTCAACACCTCAATGACTGGATTCCAGGAAATCCTGACCGATCCCAGTTATTCACAGCAAATTGTCAGCTTCACATACCCGCATGTTGGCAATACGGGTGTTAACAAAGAAGATGTTGAGTCTTTCAAGACACATGCTGCTGGTTTGGTTATTCGCAATTGCCCGGAACGTATTTCAAATTTTCGCGCCACCCAGTCACTGCCTTCTTATCTCAAAGAGAATGGCATCGTCGCTATTTCAGAAGTTGATACCCGTAAAATTACCCGATTGCTGCGCGAAAAAGGTGCACAGGGTGCATGTATCCTGGTAGGTGACGATGTAGAGAAAGCGCTTGAACTGGCGCGTGGTTATCAGGGCATGCAAGGGCAAGACCTGGCCAGCCAGGTTAGCCGTCAGCAAACTGAAAACTGGACAGAAGGCACCTGGCAATTGGGTCAGGGTTATACCCAGCCCAGCCAATCCAGCTATCACGTGGTTGCCTATGATTTTGGCGTGAAGTCAAATATTTTGCGTATTCTGGCCGATAAGGGTTGCCGTTTAACGGTGGTTCCTGCCACAACACCTGCAGAAGAAGTTCTGGCCCTTAATCCTGATGGCATTTTTCTGGCTAATGGTCCTGGGGATCCAAGCGCTTGCGGTTATGCGGTCGAGGCCGTTAAAACCCTCCTCGATAAAAAAATTCCGATGTTTGGCATTTGTCTTGGACAGCAAATCCTGGCGCAGGCTATTGGTGCCCAAACCCTGAAAATGAAAACAGGCCACCATGGTGACAACCATCCCGTCAAAGACGTGCAAACCGGCCGTGTCTATATTACTGCCCAAAATCACGGTTTTGCGGTCGATGCAGACACCTTGCCAGCCAATGCACGTGTTACCCATGTTTCATTGTTTGATGGCACATTGCAGGGTTTTGAGCTTACCGACCGTCCCGCCTTCTGCTTCCAGGGGCATCCTGAAGCCAGCCCCGGCCCCCATGACATTATTGTCCTGTTTGATAAATTCATTAGCCAAATGGCACAGCAAAAGTAGAGTATTATGCCAAAGCGTACCGACATAAAAAGCATTCTTATTATTGGGGCAGGCCCCATCATTATTGGTCAGGCATGTGAATTTGACTATTCCGGCGCCCAGGCTTGTAAAGCCCTGAAGGCAGAAGGTTACCGTACCATTCTGGTTAACAGTAACCCGGCCACCATCATGACAGACCCTGAAACGGCCGATGTGACTTATATCGAGCCCATCACCTGGCAGTGTGTGGAAAAAATCATCGAGGTTGAAAAACCGGATGCCCTGTTGCCTACCATGGGTGGTCAAACTGCACTGAACTGCGCACTTGACCTGGCCCATAACGGTGTTTTAGCCAAGCATAACGTTGAACTCATTGGAGCCAACGAGCATGCAATTGAAAAGGCCGAAGACCGTCTTAAATTCAAGCAGGCCATGGAATCCATCGGTCTTGAGTCAGCCAAATCCGGTGTGGCCCATAGCATGGAAGAAGCCTGGGAAGTACAAAAAAATATTGCTGCTGAAATTGGCACAGCCGGTTTCCCGGTTGTTATCCGCCCCAGCTTTACATTGGGTGGTAGTGGCGGCGGTATTGCCTACAATCCTGAAGAGTTCGAGATTATCTGCCGTCGTGGCCTGGAAGCGTCTCCTACCAAAGAGTTGTTGATCGAAGAATCCCTGCTGGGCTGGAAAGAGTTTGAAATGGAAGTGGTTCGCGACAATGCGGACAATTGCATTATCATTTGCTCTATCGAGAACCTGGATCCAATGGGTGTACATACCGGTGACTCCATTACGGTAGCACCTGCCCAAACCATGACAGACAAAGAATACCAGATCATGCGTAACGCCTCTATTGCGGTGCTGCGTGAGATTGGTGTTGATACTGGCGGCTCTAACGTGCAGTTTGCGGTTAACCCCGATAACGGCCGCATGATTGTGATTGAAATGAACCCGCGCGTGTCACGTTCTTCCGCGCTGGCTTCCAAGGCAACTGGTTTCCCAATTGCCAAAGTGGCGGCTCGCCTTGCGGTTGGCTATACACTTGATGAACTGCAAAATGAAATCACGGGTGGTGCAACACCGGCTTCTTTCGAGCCTACCATCGACTACGTGGTTACCAAGATCCCACGTTTTGCATTCGAAAAATTCCCTCAGGCCGACTCTCACCTGACCACTCAAATGAAATCCGTGGGTGAGGTCATGGCCATTGGCCGTACTTTCCAGGAATCTTTCCAGAAAGCCCTGCGTGGCCTGGAAGTGGGTGTAGATGGCCTGAACCAGAAAACCCTAGATCGTGAAAAACTGCAGGTTGAGCTGGCCGAGCCCGGTCCAGAGCGTATTTGGTACGTTGGTGATGCATTTGCCCAAGGTTTTACCCTTGAAGAAGTGCAGATGCTGACCAAGATTGATCCCTGGTTCTTGCATCAAATCCAGGAAATCGTTGAAATCGAACTGGCCCTTGAGCAAAAAACACTGGCTGACCTTGATGAGAACACCATGCGCCAGCTCAAGCGCCGTGGTTTTTCAGATCGTCGCCTGGCTTTCCTGCTTGATGTCTCCGAGTCTGAAGTGCGTAAAGTACGTCACCAGCAGGGTGTACGTCCGGTTTACAAACGCGTTGATACCTGCGCTGCAGAATTTGAAACCAACACCGCGTATATGTACTCTACCTACGAGGAAGAGTGCGAAGCTGCCCCTACCGACAAGAAAAAAATTATTGTGCTGGGTGGTGGCCCGAACCGTATTGGCCAAGGTATCGAGTTTGATTACTGCTGCGTGCATGCCTCATTGGCATTGCGTGAAGATGGTTACGAAACCATCATGATCAACTGTAACCCTGAAACGGTTTCTACCGATTATGACACTTCCGATCGTCTGTACTTCGAGCCGTTAACGCTTGAAGATGTACTGGAAATCGTCAATATCGAAAAACCCGAAGGCATGATTGTCCAGTATGGTGGCCAAACCCCACTGAAACTGGCTCGTGCCCTCGAGGCCAATGGTGTGCCTATCATCGGTACCAGCCCCGAATCTATCGACGTGGCCGAAGACCGTGAGCGTTTCCAGAAACTGTTGCAAAAACTGGGTCTGCGCCAGCCGCCAAACCGTACGGCACGTACCGAAGCCGAGGCGATTGCCCATGCGGCCGAAATCGGTTACCCGCTAGTGGTTCGTCCAAGCTATGTGCTGGGTGGTCGTGCCATGGAAATCGTCCATGAACAAAATGACCTTGAACGCTATATGCGTGAAGCGGTCAAGGTTAGCAACGACTCTCCGGTACTGCTGGATCGCTTCCTGAACAATGCCACTGAAGTGGACGTTGACTGTTTAGCTGATGGTGAAACCGTATTTATCGGTGGTGTGATGGAGCACATCGAGCAGGCGGGTGTTCACTCTGGTGACTCTGCATGCAGCTTGCCACCGTACTCACTGTCCAATGAAGTCATTGAAGAAATCAAGCGTCAAACCGGCCTGATGGCCAAGGCCCTTAATGTTAAAGGGTTGATGAATGTGCAGTTTGCGATTCAGAATGGCGACGTCTACGTACTTGAAGTCAACCCACGTGCTTCACGTACGGTTCCTTATGTTTCCAAGGTTACCGGCTTGCAGCTGGCTAAAATCGCGGCTCGTGCGATGGCAGGAAAAACCCTGGCTGAACAGAATATTGGCAAGGAAATCAGGCCTTCTTATTACTCTGTAAAAGAAGCTGTTTTCCCGTTTGTTAAATTCCCAGGTGTAGATACCATTCTTGGCCCAGAAATGAAGTCGACCGGTGAGGTCATGGGCGTTGGTGAAACCTTTGGCGAGGCATTTGTCAAGTCACAGCTGGCTGCTGGTGTTATTCTTCCGGAAAGTGGTACGGTTTTCATCAGTGTCAAAGACCAGGATAAAGTCAAGGCGGTTGGTATTGCCAAAGGCTTGCACGAACTGGGCTTCAAGCTTGTTGCTACCCGTGGTACGGCTGCTGCCTTTGAAGAAGCCGGCTTGCCGGTATTGGCGGTTAATAAAGTAACCGAAGGTCGTCCACATATTGTTGACATGATTAAAAACGGTGAAATTGCAATGGTCATCAATACGGTTGAAGAGCGTCGTAACGCTATTCAAGATTCCCGTACTATCCGTACCCAGGCATTGGCTGCCCGGGTTACTTTCTTCACCACGATTGCCGGGGCCCGTGCTGCTGTAGAGGGTATGCAGTATCTGCGTGATTCACAGGGCATAAAAGTTTATTCCCTGCAATCATTGCATGCTTCCATCAAGGCGGCATAATCTTGCCACCGGGCAAGGGGCGTAACGGTTTTTTCATTACAACCCTTGCCAGTCATTAAAAACTGCCCACCTTGTGTGGGCATTTTTTTAAACTGGTTATAATCTATTCACCAGCTTCATAAAAAAGGAATTTATTATCATGAAAGGACATCATGAAGTAGTTGCATTTTTAAATCAATTGCTCACTGGTGAATTGGCCGCCCGCGATCAATATTTTATTCATTCCCGCATGTATGATGAATGGGGTTATACAAAACTGGCCGCCCGTATTGGTCATGAAATGGAAGATGAAACCGGTCATGCTGATGACCTGATCCGTCGTATCCTGATGCTTGAAGGCAAGCCCAATATGGTGCCAGCCAAAATCAATGTTGGTAAAGATGTGCCAGAAATGTTGCAGTGTGACCTGGACACCGAATATGAAGTGCGTGAAAACCTGAAAACTGGTATGGCACTCTGCGAACAGCATGGTGATTATGTATCACGTGATTTATTGTTAAAGCAGCTTGACGATACAGAGCAGGATCATGCTCACTGGCTAGAACAGCAGCTGCATTTAATCAAGCATGTGGGTCTTGAAAATTACCTGCAATCGCAACTGTAATTATTTTTGCTCTAATCTGGAAAGTATTGGCGCAAAGGCCGTACTTGCCAGGTTTGTTGTCTTGACAAGGACTGAGTCGGGTATGTGCCCCGGCTTGGTTCTTTTTCTTTGAGCCTCATTCAGTCCTGGGTGCTGTTTCTGGGTTTTCTGCCCGATTTGAATGCAAAATAATCATAGACAGGGTTTGGAACCCATTTCAGCAGTTGGGCCACCATACCCATTTGCCATGGAATAACGGTATAGCTGTTGCCTTTTTCTATGGTTTTCAGGGCGACGCTGGCAAAGGCCTCTGGCTGCATCAGGAAGGGCATTTTATATGGATTGTGTTGCGTCATGGGCGTATCAATAAAGCCCGGCGCAATGGTCACTACCTTTAGACGGGTATCGTGCAAGTCAACCCGCAGGCTTTCCAGGTAAGTGGTGGTGGCAGCTTTTGATGCGGAATAGGCACTGGAGCCTGGCAAACCGCGTACACCAGCCACGCTACTGATACCCACCAGCGTTCCGTGGTCCCGTGCTTTCATGGGTTTGATAAACGGTTCAAAGGTAGCCACCATGGCCAGTAGATTGGTGTGAATCACTTTCTGAAACTGGATGAAATCTTCTTCATATTCGGTCAGGGTGCCAATGCTAATGCCGGCACAGGCAATGACGACATCAACCGGTCCTGGTTCAAGAAAATCACGGGCAGCCGCATGCAGGGCGTTTCTGTCTAAAATATCCAGGGCATAAACCCGGTGCTGTCCAGGTAGGCTGGCAGCCAGTTCTTCCAGAGCCTTTTCCTTGCGTCCAACCAGTCCCAGGTTGGCGCCCTGTTTGGCATAAGCCGTTGCCAGGGCTTTACCAAGCCCGCTACTGGCACCGGTTATAAAAATACGCATGTACAATCCTTTCGGAATAAGGGGTGTTTTTTATTCATTTTTATTCAACTACATCGCCATCAAAATAAAACCATTTGCCATCTTCTTTAACAAAACGGCTGTTTTCATGCATTTTAAAGGCTTTCCCGTTTTGTTTGTATTTGGCGGTGAAGGAAACCTCTTGATGGTCGGCATCAATGTCATGAAATTCATGGACGGTAAGGCCCAGCCATTGTGATGGGGAATCTTCAAGATCAAGGGCCGGTGGGCGCGTCGTTGCATGCCAGGTGTTCAGCAGGTAATGTTCATTGCTGTGTACGTAGGCCGAATAGCGTGAACGCATCAGGCGTTCGGCATCCGGGGCTTGCTGCTGGCCCTGGATATAAGGTTCACAACATTGCCCAAACAGCGGTTTTCCTTGATAACCCCCACAGGGACAGGCTGTATTTTCGGTGTTTTTGTCTTTCTTTTTGTTCATCTTTGCGCTCCTTCATGCCTATGCGCTGCCGGGAATATGATTGGCGTTAAATAATTGGTTTGTCTGCTTGAGTGGGTCTTCAAGATGCCGGGTATCTGCCCATGAGATGACTGCGTATTTTTGTTCATGGGAAATTTGCAAACGGTTAATGGATGTATTGCGCTGCGTGAATTCACGAGGTGCATTGGGGGGCAGTTGATTGGCTACCCGCCACATCATGTCAATGGCGCCACCATGGGAAATCAATAGGAGTGTTTCATTCAGATGTTGCTTGGCCAGTGCCTGTAACGTATGACTGATCCGGTCGTAGAAGGTTTGCAGGGATTCAGCCTGGTGTTTTTCCTGACTGAGTTCTATGGCCAGGTTTTCTTCACGGATAGCGTTGTATTCTTTCAGGACAGACCAGTGCTTGCCTTCAAGAATGCCATAATTGCGCTCACGTAAGCCGGGCAGGGTGGTTATGCTTAGCTTATTGGCATCGGCATAAGGCAAGGCGGTATGGTAGGCCCGTTGCAGGTCGCTGGTGTAAATATGATGGGGTAAAACCTGAAAAAAATTATTGTTCAGGTGTTTGCACAGGTTTTCTGCCTGTGCAATACCGGCATTATTCAGTGGAATATCCCGCCAGCCTTGCAAACGGCGTTCGCTATTCCAGTCGGTTTCTCCGTGGCGGATAATCCAGATATCAGTATGTGACATAGGTTGTTTAAAGCAATTTGCCTGTTCAATTCAATAATACTCCATTGTATTACTTTAACCAACTTTGCTTGCCACCAAAGCCCTTCAGGACGTACACTTTGCTTCCAGCATTTGTACAAAATAATTTAAAGGGAAAGAAATGTCTGGATCCTATTTTCCAATCTGGCGCAAGGTTGACGAACTTGAACCTGGTCAGGTTGTTGCGCCTGATGAATACCTGCCTGCCGGGCAAACCGTGGCCATGGGGGTACAGCACGTTGTGGCCATGTTTGGCTCAACGGTACTGGCACCATTGTTAATGGGCTTTGATGCCAACCTGGCTATTTTGATGTCGGGTATAGGTACCCTGCTGTTTTTCCTGTTTGTCGGGGGAAGAGTTCCCAGTTATTTGGGTTCCAGCTTTGCATTTATTGGTGGTGTGGTGGCGGTTACCGGTTATGCCGGTGCAGGCCCCAATCCTAATATTGGAGTTGCTCTGGGGGCAATTATTGCCTGTGGTGCAGCATACACCTTAATTGGCCTTATCGTTTGGTATGCCAACTCTCGTGGTAATGGGTCTGCCTGGATAGAAAAACTCATGCCACCGGTGGTTACTGGGGCGATTGTTGCCGTGATTGGCCTGAACCTGGCCCCCATTGCGGCTAAAGGTGCGATGGGAAGCGGCAGTGATTTTGAAGCGGCTATGTCAATCATGACCATTTTATGTGTGGGCATCATTGCTGTCTTTACCTCAGGCACTATTCAGCGCCTGCTTATTCTGGTTGGCCTGATTCTGGCCAGTGTGCTGTACTGGATATTCGCCAATGTCATGGGGTTGGGTCAGCCGATTGATTTTACCGATATCCAGAATGCGGCCTGGTTTGGCTTGCCTTCCCTGTCCACCCCTGAGTTCAATCTTTCGGCCATTTCAGTTATTGTGCCGGTTGCGGTCATTCTGGTTGCCGAAAATCTGGGTCATATACGTGCAGTCAGTGCCATGACTGGACAAGACCTGGATAAATATCTGGGGCGCGCTTTTGTGGGTGATGGTGTGGCAACCATGCTATCAGGGTCAGTGGGTGGAACAGGTGTTACCACCTATGCTGAAAACATTGGTGTGATGGCCGTAACCCGTATTTATTCAACCATCGTATTTGTAGTGGCGGCCTTGTTTGCCATTTTATTAGGTTTTTCCCCTAAATTTGGAGCCCTCATTCATAGCATTCCCGCGCCTGTGCTGGGGGGCGTATCAGTCGTTGTCTTTGGTCTTATTGTTATTGCCGGAGCTCGTATCTGGGTGGTTAACCAGGTTGATTTCAGTGACAATAAAAACCTGATTGTGGCGGCGGTAACCATGATTCTGGGTGCTGGAGACTTTACACTGTCTATGGGTGTTTTTGAGCTTAACGGTATTGGAACCGCTACTTTTGGCGCTATTTTGCTTTATGCCTTGTTGAATCGCCGGGCAAGCAGCGATTGATTTTTTAGACTGTTAAAGCTGGTTTGAAGATTGTTCGTGCTTTTTGGCGACATAAAAATGTCTTTTAATTAAATGACTTGCAATTTTAATCAAATTTAAGCACAATTGTGTTTAGTTCCCCGGTTCCATGTGAGCCGGGGAAATTTTTTGTCTTTCAAAAGACACGTGTTTATTTGTAACGCTCTGTATTTATCTAAAAATAATGCGGGGCGTTTAGTTTTTTATGAGTGTGTGAAATTATGGCAGCTATTCCATTAACGGCGCGTGGTGCAAAGCGCTTAGAAGAAGAATTGCACCGCTTGAAAACAATCGAACGGCCAAATGTCATTGAAGCAATCTCCGAGGCGCGCGCCCAGGGTGATTTGTCTGAAAATGCCGAATATGATGCAGCACGTGAGCGCCAGGGTTTTATTGAAGGCCGTATCCAGGAACTGGAAGGCACTTTGGCTAACGCACATATCATTGATCCGGCTTCGCTGGATATCGATGATCGCATTGTGTTTGGTGCAACAGTTACCATCGAAGACCTGGGCTCCAGTGAAACGGTAACTTACCAGATTGTGGGTGACCTCGAGGCTGATATCCGCCAGAACCTGATTTCGGTTTCCAGTCCAGTTGCCCGTGCCCTTATTGGCAAATCAGAGGGTGATGTGGTGATGGTTAATGTTCCCGCAGGCGAGAAAGAGTTCGAAATCATCGAGATCGAATACAATTAAAAAACACCGTTGTTTCAGGGTTTTGTGCTTGCCATAGCATGTAATTGCATGCCACGCTTCATTAAAGGGCTGGCATTTTTGTTTTTTTCGGGCGCCCAAAGAAAAACCAGCGCTTAAAGGCTGGCAAGTGTCAATAAAATTATCCCTTTTCAGGGATAATGATGTAAAGAACTGCTGGCAGTTTATGCCAGTCAGAATATTAGCGTTAGCGGGAACCGCGGCGTGGTGCGCTGTTGCTGCGGCGTCCGGCGCGTAAAGAAAGGGCACTGCCTGCACGGCGCGGGATATTATGGGCCGGGCGGCTGGTAGCCGGTTTCGATGCGAATTTGCGGGCTGGTTTTTGGTTATCAGAAACTAGCGCGTCATTGCCCTCGATGCGAGGTTTACGGCGCTTGTCTTTAATGCTTTTACCGGCGGCAGCCAGTTTTTTGGGTGTGTAGGGTTCGGAAGGCTTACGAAAGCAGGCCTGTTGTGGTTCTGCTTCGTTTTTCTCAAAAGCACGGTTAACCGAGCCGTGACGATATAAAATAAGCGTTTTACCCAAATGATGAATATTTGCACAGGAAAGTGTGTCGCAAATATGATTGAGCATATCAATGCGTGCTTGCCGGTCGTCTCCTGCGACGCGGACTTTGATCAGGCCATGAACGGTCAGGTTGTTGTCGATTTCTTTCAGGACTGACTCTGTCAGCCCGTTATCGCCAATCAAGACAACCGGTTTCAGTGGGTGTGCGGCAGAGCGTAAGGCGCTGCGTTCTTTAGATGTTAATTCAAGTGTAGGCATAAGTTAGGAAATACGGCAATGGCCAAAAAGAAATTCTCAAAAGAGTGGATCCATCAGCACATTAATGATCCATATGTGAAAATGGCTCAGCAACAAGGTTACCGGGCACGTGCTGCATTCAAGCTGATCGAGATCCTGGATTCAGAAAAGCTCATGCGTCGGGGTGATATTATAGTCGACTTGGGGTCTGCTCCGGGAAGTTGGTCGCAAGTTGCGCGCGAAAGATTGGTAGGACCGGGCGGCGTACTGGACGGCCGGGTAATTGCACTTGATATTTTACCCATGGAACCGATCGCCGGGGTGGAATTTCTTCAAGGTGATTTTCGTGAAGATGAGGTTCTGGATCGTTTGCATGAGCAAGTTGGCAATCAGCAGGTGGATCTTGTCATCTCTGATATGGCACCTAATCTTTCAGGCGTCAGTTCGGCCGACTCGGCACGTATCCAGCATGTATGCGAACTGGCTATGGATTTTTCCCTTAATCACCTCAAACCCGATGGTGCATTGGTTGTAAAAGCTTTCCATGGAAGCGGGTTTTCGCAAATTGTGGAAATGTTCAAGCAGCACTTCAAAAGAGTGGTGGAGCGCAAGCCAAAAGCCTCGCGTGATAAATCATCAGAAACTTTTCTGGTAGCGCGCGGTCTAAAGAAACCCCGGGGGCAAGATCTGCAAGATTAAACAGGCTTGCAATTGGGGTTTTTGCCCCAATCTAACTTCAAACACCCGCGTATTTCGAAACATTTTAATTCATTCGAAATACGTACTAATTCTGCCTTTTTCATTTCTATGATATAGAATGTATTCAGGTTCAATCTTAGTTTTTTTTGTAGTTTTTATGTGTCATAAAAATTGCAGCTCTAAATATCATGCGGGAGAGCTGATCTTTGAATAATTCCTTTTCCAAATTCGCCATGTGGGCTATTGTTGCCTTGGTACTGTTTACTGTGTTCAAACAGTATGACGGGCCTGCGCGTACTAACGATAGTGTCAGTTACAGCCAGTTCATGGCTGATGCAAAACAGGGCAAGATTTCCAGTGTGGAAATTCAGGGGGATACCCTTCACGTGACCCCTAGCGGCGGTCGTCCTTATTCGTTAACCTCTCCAGGAGACCTCTGGATGGTGGGTGACTTGGTGCGTGACGGCGTTAAAGTGTCCGCCAAACCACCAGAACAGCCTTCGTTTCTGTTAAGTGCCATTATTTCATGGTTCCCCATGTTGTTGCTTATTGGGGTCTGGTTCTTTTTCATGCGCCAAATGCAAGGTGGTGGCAAGGGAGGCGCGTTCAGTTTTGGCAAATCCCGTGCCCGGATGCTAGACGAAGCGACTAATCCCATTACTTTCGCCGATGTGGCCGGTTGCGATGAAGCCAAGGAAGATGTCAAGGAATTAGTTGATTTCCTGCGCGACCCTTCCCGTTTTCAGCGATTGGGTGGTCGTATCCCCCGTGGTGTGTTAATGGTTGGTCCTCCTGGAACCGGTAAAACCTTGCTGGCCAAGGCGATTGCCGGAGAGGCGAAAGTGCCTTTCTTTACGATTTCAGGTTCCGACTTTGTTGAAATGTTTGTGGGTGTGGGTGCTTCCCGTGTTCGCGACATGTTTGAAAACGCCAAAAAACATGCACCATGCATTATCTTTATCGATGAGATCGATGCTGTCGGCCGTCAGCGTGGTGCTGGTGTGGGTGGTGGTAACGATGAGCGCGAGCAAACGCTTAACCAGATGCTGGTTGAAATGGATGGCTTTGAATCCGGCCAAAGCGTTATTGTAATTGCCGCAACCAACCGTCCCGATGTTTTGGATCCTGCCTTACTTCGCCCGGGCCGCTTCGACCGTCAGGTCGTGGTTAACCTGCCAGATGTTCGTGGCCGTGAGCAAATCCTGAATGTACACATGCGTAAAGTGCCTTTGGCACCTAACGTGGTTGCTTCCATTCTGGCTCGTGGTACGCCCGGTTTCTCTGGTGCTGATCTGGCCAACCTGGTTAACGAGGCCGCTTTGTTTGCTGCCCGTCGCAATGGCCGCACCGTAGACATGATCGACTTTGAAAAAGCCAAAGACAAAATCATCATGGGTGCCGAGCGCCGTTCTATTGTCATGCCCGAAGAAGAACGCAAGAATACGGCTTATCACGAATCCGGCCATGCTATTGTGGCCCGCATGCTGCCTAAGACAGATCCGGTTCACAAGGTTACTATTATTCCTCGAGGCCGTGCGCTGGGTGTCACCATGCAGTTGCCTGAAGGTGATCGTTACAGCATGGACAAGGGTCGTCTGCTTAATACCATTGCTGTTCTGTTTGGTGGTCGTATTGCCGAAGAAGTGTTCATGGATCAAATGACCACTGGTGCTTCCAACGACTTCGAGCGGGCAACCGCCATTGCACGAGATATTGTTACCCGTTACGGCATGACCGACTCCTTAGGGCCTATGGTTTATGCTGAAAACGAAAATGAAGTATTCCTTGGACGAAGTGTGACTAAAACCACACATATGTCAGAGGCCACCATGCAGAAAGTGGATACTGAAATTCGTTTGATTATTGATGAGCAATATGCCGTTGCACGTAAAATTATTGAAGATAACAGCGATAAAATGCATGTTATGGCTAAAGCTTTGCTTGAATGGGAAACCATTGATGCGGATCAGATCGAGGACATCATTCAGGGGCGTGATCCACGTCCACCCAAAGAACCTGATGCGCCGCATGATTCCGCTGGGATGCCACCGCCTACAGGCACGGCTCCTAAAGGCAAAGACAGCGATAATCCGGCAACAGCCGTGTAATAATAATATTTTTTACTGAATGAATAGTACATTCCTTTGCGGGCGCTTTGAACTTGGGTTCGAGCGCCCTTTGATTATGGGGATAGTGAATATCACGCCCGATTCCTTTTCGGACGGTTCACATCATTTTTCAACTAATGCGGCCATTGATCATGCCTTGGGGCTGGTCGAGCAAGGTGCGGATATCCTGGATATCGGCGGTGAGTCCACGCGTCCCGGTTCCGAGCCCGTAAGCATACAGGAAGAGCTGAACAGGGTTATTCCCGTTATAGAGGGGTTGCGTAATTGTGGCGTGCCCTTATCCATTGATACTTTCAAGCCCGAAGTGATGAAGGTTGCCTTGCAGTCGGGGGTTGATTTAATCAATGATATTTATGCATTAAGGCAACCGGGTGCCCTTGAGGTTGTTAACGAATTTCCCCATTGCGGAATTTGTATCATGCATATGCACGGTGAACCTAAAACCATGCAGGTTAATCCGCCTGATTACGGCAGCCATATTACTCGTGAAGTATCTGCTTTTTTGCAGGACAGAATCAAAATTATGCTGCAAAGCGGTATTGATCCTCGTAGAATTATGATCGACCCGGGTTTTGGATTTGGCAAAACAGCCGCACAGAATTTTCAGCTACTACGTGAAATGGCTGCCTTGAATGAATTGAAAGCGCCCATACTGGTGGGGGTTTCCCGAAAAACAATGATTGGCGCTGTTACCCATAAGCCGGTACATGAACGTCTGTCAGGAAGTATTGCCGCAGCGTTGGCTGGGGTTGCCCGGGGTGCAGCGGTAGTCAGGGTGCATGATGTGGCACAGATGCATGACGCCTTGGCCGTATGGAATGCAGTTGAATTTGGAGTTAAAGAATGAGCCGTAAATATTTTGGAACCGATGGAATTCGGGGTGAAGTGGGTGGCGAACTGATCAATGCTTCATTCGCGTTGCGATTGGGCTATGCGGCAGGGCGTGTATTATCCAAGAATCATCAAGGAGCGGGGCGTCCTATTGTCCTGATTGGCAAAGATACCCGTGTTTCCGGTTATATGCTCGAATCCGCCCTGGAAGCGGGCCTTAGTGCCGCTGGGATTGATGTTTTTCTGGCAGGGCCCATTCCCACGCCTGCCGTTGCCTATTTAACCCGTGCCTTGCGCTTGACGGCAGGTGTGGTAATTAGTGCTTCGCATAATCCTTATGACGATAATGGCATCAAATTTTTTTCTAGCCAGGGTACCAAGCTGCCCGATGATGTAGAAGAAGAAATTGAACGGGCCATTGATGAACCTGTCGGTTGTGTGCATTCAGAAGAAATTGGCCGCGCAAGACGGATTGATGATGCGGCAGGGCGTTACATTGAGTTTTGTAAAAGCACATTCCCCAACGAGCTGGATTTAAAAGGCCTGAAAATAGTGGTGGATGGTGCCCACGGTGCTGCCTACAATATTGCTCCGCATGTGTTTCGTGAGCTGGGTGCCGAAGTTATTGAGATTGGCTGTCACCCTGACGGTTTTAACATTAACAAAGAGGTGGGCGCCCTGTATCCCGAAAAACTGGCCGCCACGGTTAGTGCCCGGGGTGCCGATTATGGTATTGGCCTTGATGGTGACGCAGACCGCATCCAGATGGTGGATGCCGATGGCCGTATTTATAATGGTGATGAGTTGCTGTATGCCATTATTCTTGAGCGCCTTGCCGAAGGACCGGTTAAGGGTGTGGCAGGTACGCTCATGACCAACTACGGTTTTGAAAAACAAATGAAAGTCCTGAACATTCCATTTGAACGTGCCAAAGTGGGTGACCGTTATGTGCTGGAAGCCATGCAAAAAAATGGCTGGCTATATGGTGGCGAAGGTTCCGGGCATTTGTTGTGTCTGGATCATCATACAACGGGTGATGGTATTATTGCTGGCTTGCAAGTGCTTAAAGGGCTGGTTCGCAGTGGTAAAAAACTGTCTGAATGGATTGCTGATCTTAAAATGTATCCACAGGTCATGATTAATGTGCCTTTGGCCAAAGAAGTAAAATGGGAAGCGCATGCAGGTCTTCAGGCTGCCCGTGAAGCGGTTGAAAAAGAACTGGGTGGCCGTGGTCGGGTATTGATCCGTGCTTCAGGTACCGAACCCAAGCTGCGTCTAATGGTAGAGGCTGAAAATTACGATTTGGCCAAACACTGCGTTGATCAACTTGCAGCGGTTAATCTGTCTTGATTACAACAGTTCTATGCGGTAAATATGCGGTAAAAAAAATAAAGTACAATGCTTTTCACAAACACCTTATGTTTCGTGTTTGTGAAAAGTTTTTGTCAAATGAAATCGGTATGATGTCATTGTTAATCATTGCGTAGGAAAAAATCTAATGCAAGTACTATTGCGTACAGAGACGGATACGGCAAATCAGGATGAACCTGGATTGGTTTTGGGGCTTGCAACAACACCGGAAGAACTTGAGCAATTACAACGATTGCGTTTTGATGTCTATACCAAAGAAATGAATGCGGTTTTTCCTGATGCCGTTGATGGCGTTGATATCGACCGTTATGACCAATGGTGTTACCACTTAATGGTGTGTGATGCCAGAACCGGTAAAATTGTAGGCACTTACCGTATTATGACGCCCGAAAAAGCCATTAAGGCCAACGGCTATTATTCGGAATCCGAATTTGATATTTCCAGCCTGGATAATATTCGTCATTTATTGTGTGAGTGCGGCCGTTCTTGTACTCATGCCGATTACCGAAATGGTTCTGCCATTATGCTACTTTGGACGGGCTTGACTAAATTTTTGTATCAAAGAAATTATCGGTATATGTTGGGTTGCGCCAGTGTCAGTCTGGCTGATGGTGGTGTACAGGCATCCCAGGTGTGGCGTGCGGCAAAAGCCGAAATGGATAAACACCCTGAATTGCCAAGAGTAACACCGTTAAATCCCTACCCGCTAGAAAAACTTGATGCCACCGGAGAGGTAAAGATTCCTGCCTTAATCAAGGGGTATCTTAAAATTGGTGCCCGTATTTGTGGTGAGCCGGCTTGGGATCCCAATTTTAATGCGGCTGATTTTCCTATCATTATTGATATGGAAAGTATGGATCCGCGTTATCGCAAACATTTTGGCATAGATTAGTGCCGGGTTCTTATGCTAATGGCCTCTCTTTGCTGAAAAGAGAGGCCATTATTTTAGAGGGCCATTCGTAAAATTGCTTTAAGCCCTTGCCCGTAAGAATGGGGAATATGAATTATTCAGGTACAACCTTGAAGGTGAAATTGGCATCTGCCTGTTTCCATTCAGACGCTTCCAGATTAAGGCTGTATTGCGTTAATGGATGATGGGCCAGCCATTTGCTGGAAATAATGACCGAAATGGTTTTTTTATCGGCTTCAAGTTTAAGTATTTCCGGATTAATTAGCTGCCGGCGACGCAAGAACAGGGCGGCAAGTCTTAGGCACAACAGTGCGAGCCATTGGTTTCTGGTAGGGGTGTAGGGATTGATTTTATCCAGTCTGCCTTGATGGCCCAGTGTAAGCAGTGACAGGACGTTTTGGTCTGCTTTGGAAAACCCCGGCATATCGGCATTGCCCAGTACATAGGCGGTGTGTTTGTGATAAGCATTTTGGGAAATACTTAAACCTACTTCATGTAAATCGGCCGCCCATCCCAGTGCCTGGCGTAATTCACCTGCCAGCGGGTCTTCAAGCTTTAATTGGTCAAAAAACTGTAGTGAAAGTTGCTTCACGCGGGTGGCTTGTTTGGTATCTATGTGATAGCGCCTGATGAACTGTTTTACGGATTCATCACGTTTGTCTACCGCGGCCTGGCGTCCTAGCATATCGTAAAGCACACCTACCCTAAGTGCGCCTTCACCTTGTAGCATACGCTCGATTTTAAGTTCCTTGAAGGCAGACATCATGATGGCCAGCCCTGCTGGTAACACTTCCATGCGATCAATTTTAAGACCCTTCAGTTCGGGTGCTTTGGCCGATCCATAGCGAATCAGGACTTTCTTGAGTTTTTGCAGGCCATCAAGGGTAATGCCTTTTTCAGAGAAACCGGATTCTTCCAGGGTGGCAATTAAAGCTTTTGCGGTGCCCGAGGAACCATATGCTTCGGTCCAACCCATTTTCTGGAATTGTTTGGAGATAGCTTCCAGTTCTTTACGGGCGGCAATTTCTGCGTGCGCAAAGCCCTTGGCGGTAACCACGCCCTCAGGAAAATAAGCTTTGGTGAAGCTGACACAGCCCATGCCTAGTGACTGCATAAGTTGAGCTTCAATATTTTGACCAATAATAAATTCGGTTGAGCCGCCACCGATATCAATAACCAGACGTTTTTCGTTTGATGGTGGCAATTCATGGGCAACACCTGAGAAAACCAGCCGGGCCTCTTCCTGACCTGCAACTACTTCAATCGGATAGCCTAATGCCGCTTCGGCGCGTGGAAGGAATTCCTTGATATTGCGGGCAACCCGAAAAGTATTGGTGGCAACAACACGAACGCGGTCGGGGGGGAAGTTTTCTATTCGGTCGCCAAATCGCTCCAGGACGGCAATGGCCCTTTCAATGGCTTCTTCACTAAGAATCATGTTCTTATCAAGACCGGCAGCCAGGCGAACGGTTTCTTTGAGCCTGTCTTGTGCGTAGATTTGTGAAATGCCTTCACGCTGCACAATCCGCCCGATTGAAAGCCGGAAACTGTTGGAGCCCAGGTCAACGGCAGCTAATAAGTTAATTTCATCCATGCTTTGCTGTCTTGATAATTTAGTTGCGCTATTTTAGTAAAAAAAATTGCGTATTTTGCTTAAAAACATAGATGCGGGAAAATTTAAGCGTGATTGGGTGGATTATTGAATTTGAGCAGGAAGGGTGTGTATTAATGAGACAAAAATATCGGATATTGATGAAAATATATATGATAATTTAATTGTCATTAAATGGTAATTTATATAGTGTATAAGCAAACAAATAAAAATTTAAATTGATAGCAAGGTAATCATGATCGAGAATAATCAGGAAGAAGTATCGCAGCCCAATTTGCTGAACCGGGAATTGTCGTTGCTTAAGTTCAACGCCCGGGTGTTGGGAATGGCCGAAAATGAAAACACCCCATTGCTTGAGCGTTTGCGATATATATGCATTGTCAGTTCTAATCTGGACGAATTTTTTGAAATCCGCATTGCCAGTATTAAAGAGCAGGAACGTCGTAATCCGCGGGTGATTGGTGATGATGGCTATACACCTGGCGAAGCTTTTGAACTGGTTCAACAAGATGTGCATGAATTGGTCAAGCGGCAATATGCATTATTAAACCAAAGTATCTTGCCCGCCTTACGTGAAAAAGGGGTTTATATATACAAACCCCTGGAATATACCGAGACTATGATGACATGGGCCCGTGAAGTGTTTCAGAATGATGTCATGCCTTTATTGACACCCATCGGACTTGATCCATCGCACCCTTTTCCCCGGGTATACAACAAAAGTCTTAACTTTATTGTTTCACTATCGGGGATTGATGCGTTTGGGCGCAATTCTTCAATTGCGATTGTCCAGGCTCCGCGTGCATTGCCTCGTCTGTTGGCCATTCCTGAAGAGGTGTGTGGGCAAAAACACGGCCATACCTTGTTGTCCAGCCTGATGCAGATGTTTGTCGGAGACCTGTTCCCGGGGCTGGAAGTCAAGGGTCTTTATCAGTGGCGGGTTACCCGCAACAGTGATTTGTATGTAGATGAGGATGAGGTCACCGATTTACGGCAAGCCTTGCAGGGTGAATTGTCCCAGCGCAACTTTGGGGCTGCGGTCCGGTTGGAAATTGCCGATGATACCCCCGAGGAGCTGGAAATTTTCCTGCAGTCCGAATTTGAGCTGACGCCTCGGGATACTTACCGTACGGCGGGTTCGGTCAATCTTACCCGCATCATGCCATTGTGTGATATTGATGCGGGAACAGAATTGGTATTTCCTGGTTTCAGGGCAAAGATACCCCCTCCTTTTGACAAAATGGATGATCATCCTGAACATATGTTCAGTGCCATTGCCAAAGAAGATCTGTTGTTGCATCATCCTTATCAGTCCTTTGATCCGGTGATTGATTTCCTTACTGCCGCTGCCGTAGATCCGGCCGTGGTCGCTATCAAGCAAACCATCTACCGTACCGGTGAAGACTCTGAATTAATGCGTTTGCTGGTTATGGCCGCCAAGTCGGGTAAGGAAGTTACCGTGGTGGTCGAGTTAATGGCTCGCTTCGATGAGCAAACCAATATCAATTGGGCTGCGAAACTTGAAGAGGTTGGGGCGCACGTGGTGTATGGTGTGGTTGGTCATAAAACCCATGCCAAAATGGCCCTGGTATTAAGGAAAGAAGGGCGCCGTATTGTTCGTTATGGCCACTTGGGTACGGGCAACTATCATCCGCGCACTGCACGGTTGTATACCGACTTTGGCATGTTAACCGCCAATCGGGAAATTACCGAGGATATGGATAAGATATTCTCCCTGTTAACGGGCCTAGGCGCAAGACGGCCGCTGAAGATGTTATTGCAGTCTCCCTTTACCCTTCATGAGAAAATGGTGGAGCGTATTAACAATGAAGCTGACAATGCGCGTCAGGGTAAGAAAGCCCGTATTATGGCAAAAATGAATTCCCTGCTAGATGTTCAGGTGATTCATGCCCTTTATGAAGCCAGTCAGGCAGGTGTGGAAATTGACTTGATTGTGCGCGGGGTGTGTGCCTTGCGTGCCGGCGTTCCCGGTATGTCGGAAAATATCCGTGTACGCTCTATTGTGGGCCGTTTTCTAGAACATTCTCGGGTATTCTATTTCTATGATAATGCTAAAGAGCAGGTCTATCTTTCCTCGGCTGACTGGATGGAGCGCAATTTTTTCCGTCGTGTAGAGGTGGGTTTCCCTGTTTTAAGTCCTGCCCTGAAAAAACGCGTCATTGCCGAATCATTCACTTTTGCGCTTAAAGATAATGTGTTGGCCTGGGAACAACAACCGGATGGCAATTATCAACGGGTACGGAACCGTCGCCAGCCTTTTAATTTGCAACTTCATTTAATGGGATTATTGGGTAAATAATTTGCTTCCCAAGAACCTGCCTCAAGGCAGGTTTTTTTGGATTGTGGAGTAGACAAGTGGTAGACAAATATTAAATAACTGTCACAATCATGTCATATTCGGGATTTATTATGTCGCTATTGGTATAAAACTCCATTTCCACTTTTTCGAAAGGAAAAACGATGTTGAAGCATGCATTTAAACGCGTTACATTAGCAGTCGCTTTGGGCACTGCTGCTTTTTCAGTACAGGCCGCTAGCACAGTAACTGGTGCAGGCGCCTCATTCCCATACCCTATTTATGCAAAATGGGCATCCGAATACGCCGCAGAAACCGGTAACAAAATCAATTACCAGTCAATCGGTTCAGGTGGTGGTCAACAGCAAATTATTGCTAAAACCGTTGACTTCGGTGCTTCAGATGATCCAATGAAAACTGACAAACTGACCGAAAACAACCTGCTGCAATTCCCTGCAGTGATTGGTGGTACTGTTCCTGTTGTGAATATCGAAGGTATCAAACCTGGTGAACTGAAACTGTCCGGTTCTGTTCTGGCTGATATTTTCCTGGGTAAAATCAAAAAATGGGACGACCCTGCCATCGTTGCCCTGAATACCGATCTTAAATTGCCAAGCACTGATATCATTGTGGTCCATCGTTCAGACGGTTCAGGCACCACTTTCGGCTGGACCAACTACCTGTCTAAAGTTTCTGCCGACTGGAAAGAAAAAGTAGGTGAAGGTAAAGCGGTTAAATGGCCCGTGGGTCAAGGCGGTAAAGGTAACGAAGGTGTTGCCGCTTACGTTGGCCAGTTGAAAAACTCTGTGGGCTATGTAGAGTACGCTTACGCGAAACAAAACAACCTGTCCTGGACACAATTGCAAAACCTGGATGGTAAATTTGTTCAGCCAGAACAAAAGGCATTTGCTGCAGCTGCTGCCAATGCTGACTGGAAAGGTACGCCAGGTATGGGTGTTGTGTTAACTAACGAACCCGGTGCGGACTCATGGCCGGTTACGGCAGCGACTTTCATTCTGATCCATAAGGTTGCTGAAAAACCAGAGCAAACAAAAGCAGTGTTGTCATTTTTTGACTGGGCATTCAAAAACGGTGCCAAAACAGCGGCAGCGCTGGATTATGTACCTTTGCCAGAAGCAGTTACCAGCCAGGTTCGTGATGCATGGGCATCAGAAATCAAAACGGCAAGCGGTGAGGCGGTTTGGAAATAAACAACGGGTTGTTCAATTATTTGGCTAACCTTGTCTGAAAAACATGGCGGTTATTAAAAACCGCCATGTTTTTTGAAAAATTCAAAAGTAGAGTCGAGAATGAGCGCTACAATAACCCCTTCCGTTTCTCCCAATATTAAAACTGCTGACTCAGCCATGAAAAAAGATATCCCGCCAAACCCTACTAATAACAATGCACTTGTTGATGGTTTGTTCAAAGGTACAGCCCGGTTTTTTGCCTTCTTCGTCTTTATTTTACTCGCAGCCATCATGATTTCCCTGGTTTATGGAAGTCGTGAAACCATTGCGGCATATGGTATGTCATTTTTTACGACGAATGACTGGGATCCTGTCAATGATGTATATGGTGCTGTGGTACCCATTTTAGGTACGGTAATAACCGCTTTTATCGCGCTTATTATTGCGGTTCCCGTTTCTTTTGGTATTGCCATGTTCCTTACCGAACTGGCCCCCGCCTGGTTACGCAGGCCATTGGGTGTTGCCGTAGAAATGCTAGCAGCCATCCCCTCTATTATTTATGGTATGTGGGGTCTGTTTGTTTTTGTACCCATTTTCCAGGAATACATTCAACCCGGCATGATTGCCGTACTTGGCAATATTCCCGTTATCGGGGGCTTCTTTTCAGGGCCTCCTTTTGGTATTGGCCTGTTCACAGCGGGTCTAATCTTATCCATTATGATCATTCCCTACATTGCCTCGGTCATGCGTGACGTATTTGAGGTGGTGCCAACCCTGCTTAAAGAATCTGCTTATGGATTGGGTGCTTCTACCTGGGAAGTCATGTGGAAAGTCGTCTTGCCGTATACCCGCACTGGTGTCATTGGTGGCATTATGCTGGGTTTGGGTCGTGCATTGGGTGAAACCATGGCCGTTACTTTCGTTATTGGTAATGCCTTCCGCTTCCCCGACAGTATTTTCGCTCCGGCAAACTCTATTGCCTCCGCCATTGCCAACGAATTTAACGAGGCGGGTGGTTTGCAGAAATCGGCATTGATTGAACTGGGTCTTATCCTGTTCCTTATTACGACTATTGTTTTGGCACTTTCCCGTTTGCTCCTGGCTCGTGCGGCCAAGGGTGATGGTAAGAAAACTTAAGTGTACCGGATACAAAAAATGAATACACAATCTACATTTACCGCATCTGCACCCGTTAAGTCGCTGCTTAATAACGACAATCCCCTGTACAGGAAGCGTAGCAAAATCAATAAAGTCATGTTAACGCTGTCTTCCATGGCATTGGTTTTCGGTTTGTTCTGGCTTTTCTGGATTATTATGACCCTGCTGCTCAAGGGTGGGGCATCGTTGTCTCTCAGTTTGTTTACTGAAATTACACCCGGCCCGGGTGATTCGGGTGGCCTGGCTAATGCCATTCTGGGTTCCGTGCTCATGTCGGCAGTGGGTACCATCATTGGTACGCCCATTGGTATTATGGCAGGCACCTACCTGGCGGAATATGGCAATCGTGGCTGGCTGGCTCCATCCACCCGTTTTCTGAATGATGTTTTGCTATCGGCCCCTTCCATCATTATTGGTTTATTCATCTACTCTCTGTATGTTGCCAATGTTGGTCATTACTCAGGCTGGGCAGGTGCGCTGGCATTATCCATTCTGGTAATTCCGGTGGTGGTGCGTACCACCGACAACATGTTAATGCTGGTACCTAACACCTTGCGTGAAGCCGCTGCGGCTTTGGGTTGTCCCAAATGGCGTATTGTTACCATGATTTGTTATCGCGCTGCGCGTTCAGGCATTATTACCGGTGTATTGCTGGCAGTGGCCCGTATTATGGGTGAAACGGCTCCCTTGCTGTTTACCGCATTGTCCAACCAGTTCATGAGCTGGAACATGAATGCGCCCATGTCCAACCTGCCGGTGGTTATTTATCAATACGCGGCCAGTCCCTTTAAAGACTGGAACGAACTGGCCTGGGCAGGCGCAACCCTGATTACCCTGCTGGTACTGGGCCTGAATATTGTGGCTCGCAGTTTGTTCCGTAAATAAACAGATTATCGATATACAGATTTTAGGAAATTGAAATGGAAAATTTGCTTCCAGGCGATGAGACAAAGATCGAAATTAAAAACCTGAACTTTTATTATGGTGGTTTTCACGCGATCAAAGATGTAAACATGCGCATTGCCCGTAACAAGGTTACTGCTTTCATTGGTCCTTCAGGCTGTGGCAAATCCACCCTGTTGCGCACTTTCAACCGTATGTTCGAACTGTATCCCGGACAGCGTGCTGAAGGTGAGATTAACCTTGATGGTGAAAACCTGCTAACCACCGATACTGATATTTCATTGATTCGTGCAAAAGTGGGCATGGTTTTCCAAAAACCTACACCATTTCCCATGAGTATTTATGACAACATCGCTTTTGGTGTCAAGTTGTTTGAAAAACTCAGCAAGGCTGAAATGGATGAACGGGTTGAGTGGGCACTGACCAAATCGGCTTTATGGAATGAAGTGAAAGACAAACTGGGTCAAAGCGGTAACGGTTTGTCGGGTGGACAGCAACAGCGTTTGTGTATTGCGCGCGGTGTGGCGATTAAACCCGAGGTGTTGTTACTTGACGAGCCTTGTTCGGCACTTGACCCCATTTCAACCGTGAAAATCGAAGAACTGATTACCGAGTTGAAAAAAGACTATACCGTTGCCATTGTGACCCATAACATGCAACAGGCAGCCCGTTGTTCCGACTACACCGCCTATATGTATTTGGGTGAATTAATGGAGTTTGGCGAAACAGAAAAGATCTTTGTTAAGCCACAGCGCAAGGAAACCGAAGATTACATTACGGGTCGTTTCGGTTAATTTGCTTATAAATGCGAATGGCGTGTGGGTGGTTCGGCACTTTCCATGGTGGAAAGCTGCCTGAAAATACCACAATTTTCAACTGCCTGCGCCGTTTCGCATTGTTTTCTTAATTCAATCAGTTGTTTTTTCAGGTAAACCAGTTCCTGAATTCGGGCATCCACATGCCCCAGGTGCTCATCTATCACCTGGTTAAAGCAGGCACAATTGCTACTGCTCTCATCCTGCACCATCAAGAGCGTGCGAATTTCATCATGTGTCATATCCAGTGAGCGACAATTGCGGATAAACCGCAAGCGGTTAACATGCGCATCGCTATAGTGACGATAATTGCTGGCATTGCGCTCGGGCTTGGGTAGCAAACCCGCTTTTTCATAATATCTAATAGTTTCCGCTTTGCAGTTTAGCAAATTGGCTAATTCACCTATTTTCATGGAATACTCCAAAAATGCTTGACCTTGTAGTTACTACAGGGTGTTTAATCATTATAAATGAATAACAGCATAAATGGAGTCAGTCATGTCAAGCTGTTGCCAGCAAGATAATCATAGTCAAGATCACGCTAATCATGATCATAAAGAAACAGCCGGTGGGTTAAGGGATCTGCAGCCTCAACAGCGGGTGGGCGATGGCGTGCAAACACCCATTCGTATCATGCAAATGGATTGTCCTACCGAAGAACGGATTATACGCAGCCGGCTTGAAAATACCGCCGGGGTAATGACCCTGCAATTTAATTTGATGCAGCGTGAATTGCTGGTGATGCATCAACCTCATGCGTTGGATGCCATTCTGGCGGAAATTAAATCTTTGGGTTTTGATCCGCAAACCGCAGAAATGGAAAGTGCGAATGCAAAAAGCAGTCCACAGAAAAGCAGTTTGCCCTTTGGCTGGAAATTGCCGGTAGCCGCGATTTTGGCGATATCCTCTGAAATTGCTCATTGGGTTGAGTGGCCATGGGTATTTTCTGCTTTATTGGCGATACTGGCAGTGGTTTTATCGGGACAGGGTACTTATCGCAAGGGCATCATAGCCTTACGAAATTTTCAGCTGAATATTAATGCACTGATGACCATTGCCGTTAGCAGTGCTTTGTTGATCGGGCAGTGGCCCGAGGCCGCAATGGTTATGGTGTTGTTTAGCATTGCCGAGTTGCTGGAAGCCAAATCACTGGATCGCGCCCGTCATGCCGTGGGCAATTTGCTGGAAATGGTGCCACAAGTTGCCTGGGTTTCTCAGGCAGGTGGGGACTGGCAGGAATTGCCGGTAGGGCAGGTTAAAACAGGCGATATTGTCCGGGTGCGTCCGGGTGAGCGGGTTCCACTTGATGGCACTGTTCTCAAGGGAAATTCCACGGTAGACCAGGCGCCGATTACCGGTGAAAGCATGCCGGTAGACAAGCAGCAGGGTGATGAGTTGTATGCCGGTACGATTAACCAAGGCGGCCTGCTGGCATTCAGGGTGGATACTCCTGCTGAAAACAGTACCTTGGCCCGTATTATTCATGTAGTTGAACAGGCTCAGGCAAGCAGGGCGCCTTTGCAGCGGTTTGTGGACCAGTTTGCCAAATACTATACGCCGTTAGTCTGCCTGTTTGCTTTGCTGGTGGCTGTTTTAATGCCCGTTTTTTGGGGGACTCCGTGGTTGGAGGCTATTTATATGGCGCTGGTATTGCTGGTCATTGCCTGCCCTTGCGCCCTGGTTATTTCAACACCGGTTACGCTGGTTAGCGGCTTAACGTCCGCGGCCCGGCATGGTGTGCTGGTTAAGGGCGCTGCGTATCTGGAAAAAGGCCGGAAACTGCGCTGGTTGGCGCTGGATAAAACCGGTACTATTACACAAGGTAAACCGGTGCAAACCGACATGATGTTGATAGAAGAAAATCTTTCAGTTGACCAGGATGTGCGAGAAGTGGCGGCCAGTCTGGCGGGTTTGTCAGATCATCCAGTATCCATGGCAGTGGCACAGGCTGCCCGGGAAGCGGGTTTGCCGCACCATGAAGTTGAAGGATTTATGGCCTTGTCTGGCCGCGGTGTGCAAGGGGTCATCAATGGGGTTGAATATATCCTGGAAAGTCCACGTTATGCCCTTGATCAAGGTTTGCTTAATGCTTCGGTAACGCAAGCCATTCATACTTATGAAAGTCAGGGTAAAACCGTGGTGTTGTTGCGATGCGTAAATCGGGTGATGGCGGTATTTGCGGTGGCTGACACGGTTAGGCCGGATAGCCAGCAAGCCATCGAGATGTTGCATGCGCAGGGTGTTAAAACCATCATGCTGTCAGGAGATAATCAGCAGACGGTGCAGACCATCGCCAGTCAGGTTGGTATAGATCGCGCTTTGGGCCAGCAAATGCCCGAAAACAAGTTGAATGCCATTACAGAGTTGCAAAGTGCCGGCTTGGTAGGTATGGTTGGAGATGGTATAAATGATGCACCTGCACTGGCCCAGGCTGATATTGGTTTTGCCATGGGGGCAATAGGCACTGATACTGCTATTGAAACGGCCGATGTTGCCCTGATGGATGATGATTTGCGAAAAATACCGCATTTTATTGAGTTATCCCGTACTACCTATCGGATTCTGGTGCAAAATATTGCGTTGGCACTAGGTATCAAATTGGTGTTTTTGGTACTAACCCTGGCGGGTATGGGTACCATGTGGATGGCTGTTTTTGCGGATATGGGCGCTAGCATGCTGGTCGTCTTGAACGGGCTTAGATTGTTGTCTTTCAAGGCGACTCATTAAATGGATGGTGGGCATGGCAGATTTACGACAAGGAAATGATTGGTTGGATAAGCACGCGTTAATGGTACAAGGCCTGTGCCAAAAATTTGAAACACAGGAGGAAGTGCAGGCAATAGTTACGCAAACGCATATTTCAACGATTATTCTGGCCGGTGAATTTGCCTATAAGCTTAAAAAACCGCTAAAGTTGCCCTTCCTTGATTTTTCCACATTGGAAAAAAGGTATCAGTTCTGCCTTAAAGAGCTGACAATAAACCGGCGCACGGCACCCGAATTATATTTAGAGGTGTTGCCGGTGACCGGTAGTCCGCAAGCCCCTGAGATTAACGGTCAAGGTGTGGTAATTGATTGGCTGGTTAAAATGCGGCGTTTTGATAGTAGCCAGGAATTTGCCGTATTGGCACGGATGGGTACACTTACTTTTTCTCTGGTAGAAACACTGGCTCGGCATTTGGCTTATTTTCACGCGTCGTTGCCACGTTTGCCGGATACTGAAGTTAATAAAAAAACCACGCTTGACTGGTTGCTTGAAAGCTTTGATGAAATCAATGCGCATCCGCTTTTTCAAACCATGTCTGAAGCGCGGGAGTGGGGTGGTTTCAGGCAAGACCTGAAAGCAATGTTTGAAAGACACTTGCCATGGCGAAACCAGCGGATTCAGCAGGGTTTTTTCAGACCCTGTCATGGTGATTTGCATTTGGGTAATATCGTGCTTTGGCAAGACCGGGTCATGGCATTTGACGCGCTTGAGTTTGATGACAGTTTAAGCCATATCGACGTCATGAATGATTTGGCCTTTCCTTATATGGATTTATACGCCAATAGGCTCCCCGAGTTGGCTTCACGTTTGGTCAACACGTATCTGGAAGAAAGCGGTGATTATGAAGGACTGCGGCTTTTGCCTGAATATGCCGCTTACCGGGCACTGGTTAGGGCCAAAATTGCCTTAATGCAAGACAATAAAGAAAAATTCAGTCAATACTGGGTGTTGGCAAGAAATTTTGTTTACCCCAAAAAAAAGGGGGAGCTGGTATTGGTATATGGCTTGAGTGGCTCGGGCAAATCTACGGTGGCACAAATGCTGTCTGACACGACTGGCGGTATTCGGCTGCGTTCCGATACCGAACGCAAACGAATGTTTAATATAAGCTCACAACATGGTCAGGTGGTAAATAAAGATGTGCTTTATGCCCCTGAGGCCAGCCATCGGGTTTATAGCCGTTTGTTTGAGCTTGCTGAAATACTGTTGCAGGCTGGATTTAGTGCGGTTGTTGATGCCGTGTTTTTGCGCCAGGCTGATCGTGTCTTGTTTCATGATCTGGCAAACCGCTTGGGTGTGCCATTCAGGATGGTGAGTTGTGAGGCCCCTGAAAATATCATGAAAGACCGTATTATTAAAAGAGCGCAAACGGGTAAAGATCCATCGGATGCCACGGTAGAGGTACTGAGCACACAAACAGGCAGGTTTGAGCCCATGCCAACAGATTGGGAAAAATTCTCATCCAGAATAGTGAATGATGGTTCGCTGGAAGATTTAAGCCAGAAAGTACGGCAGTTGGCCGAGCTTTCTGGCAGGAAAAAATAAACGGCTAACAGGCTTATTGTGGTTCAACACCCGCTTTTGTAAACAGATCTGCCCATACGGGAATTTGCTGTTCAACCTTGGCTTGCAGTGCAGCAGGGTTGGCGTCGTTGGTGAGTACAGTGGCACCCAGTTTATCCATGCGCTCTATGAATTTTGGATCTTTTAAAGCAGTCGCCAATGAAGACTCCAGTTTTTCCATAACAGGTTTGGGTGTACCGGCCGGTGCCCACAGTGCGTGCCAGATACCAACCTGAAAGTCTTTAAAGCCCTCTTCCTGCATGGTTGGCAGGTCTGGAAGGGCAGGAGAGCGTTCTGCGCTGGTAATGGCGTAAGCTTTTACTTTTTTGCCCAGGATTTGCTGGGAAGTGTTGGTAGTTTGGTCACACAGCAAGTCGACCTGTTTGCCCAGCAGGTCATTCATGGCAGGGGCGGCACCTTTATATGGAATGGTAAGCAGGTCTACATCCAGAGCGGACATTAACAGGGTGCCACATAGATGACTGGCGGCACCAACACCGGCATTGGCTAATGTTATTTCGTCTTTGTGTGCCTTTACATATTCAACCAGTTCTTTCATGTTATTAGCCGGGAAATCTTCACGGGCAATAATGGTCATGGGAACGTCAACCACCATGCCAATAGGTTCAAAGCTTTTTATCGGATCGTAGCCCAGTTTTTTATACAGGGAGGGTGCGGTTGAAAACCCAATGTGCATGAGCAAAATATCGTAACCGTTGGGCTTTTGGTGGGCCACATGAGTTGTACCAATCGTACCGCCTGCGCCAGCCTTGTTTTCAACAATAACCGTTTCTCCCAGTGGGGCACGCATGGCTTCGGCCAATGAACGTGCTACGTTATCGGTAGGGCCACCCGCTGTAAACGGAATGACCATGTTAACAGGGCGATTGGGGTATTTGCTTTCTTCTGCCTGAGCGGAGAAACCCAGAAAACTTATGGCAATGCCGGTTGCCAGCATGGTTTTCTTTAAATACAACATTGTTACTATCCTTGAAGTAGAGAATAAAAATAAAAATTTCGTCTATTTTTTCTTATATCGTAAAAATCATTGCATATGGCGAAATTTAAAAATACGTTTAGTTTTGTTTGGTAACAAGTAACTATATACCTTAAATATCAAAAATTGATTTTTATTAGTTTTATTAAAAGGTAATTTGATTTTTATCAGAGCCTGGTGTGGGGGTAAGGCAACTGATTAGTGTGAGGCGTTATTTTAATAATAATTCAAAGCCATCTTGGTGGTGTCGGTTAGGCAAGTAATGCTGCCTATAGGGAATGTTTATAGGTTAAACGCGCAGACACAAAAAAGCCGCTTCAGTTGAATTAACTATTAAGCGGCTAACTTGTGATATTCTTGGGAATTTATGGTCGGGACAGTAGGATTCGAACCTACGACCCTCTGGTCCCAAACCAGATGCGCTACCAGGCTGCGCTATGCCCCGACTTGTTTCGTTGCTGTGTTAAGCAGTGAAGAAAGAATTATGACATAACCGTATTGGTTTTTGCAAGTCATGAAATGAGATTTTTATGAAAAATGCAAAAAAACAACAAAAAATAAGCGTGATGATGTGGTTTTTCCTTATTCCCCCATTTATGGGGAGTGGGGGAGGGTAAGTTAATGGCCGGAATATTAATAAGCTAAATATCTGCGGTTAATCCCTGCCACGATAATGCCTGTAGTTGGGGTGCCCGTGTTTCTTGTTATGTTTCTTGTAGTATTTGCGGCTATGTCTTGGATGATCATCATAATAATAAACGGATCTTGGACGGGCATGGCGATGACGCTCCACATAAACTACGGGTGGTGGCGCATAATGGCGATGCGGTCTTTCTACAACAACGCCAGGCAATCCTATCCCAATATCAACGTTAATTTGTGCGTTTGCTGCTGACCCCATACTTAGCGCGGCAGCGGTTAAAAAGGGCAGTAATAGTTTTTTCATGGTTACTCCTGTCAGTATTTGAATTTGGCTTTATGGTTAGCGACTGTCGTAGGTTCTGCGACGTGCTTCAGGCCGATTCTCGAAGTTTCTGTCTCTGGGTGAGTACAGACTTGAGCGTGATCTTTCACCCCTGTTAATGGCGGGGCGGCGAACGGTGTTTTGGTTTTGTTCTGCGCGGCGGTTATATTGGGGGCGTTCAGTGCGGCGATTGTTTTGGTTGTTGTTTTTTCTCCATTCACGCGTAGGCGTGTTGGGCTTCGCATCGTGGCGGACACGATCGGATCTGCGGTTCCAGTTGTTGCGATCGGTGCGTTTTCTGTCATTATCCCAATATCGTTTCTGATCGGCATGGCTACGGGTTACCCAGCGAGTGCGATTATTGTTGTAATGTCGGTAGTTATTAACCGTGTAGTAGGAATTGGTGTAGCCATATCCGCTACTGTATCCAGGACTATAATAATCATCGTAATAACCATAGCCATCATCAATTACACAACCGGCAAGGCCAACAGTCAGGGCTATTACCGCAAGAATTTTTTTCATGTTGAACCTCGCACAAAGGATGAAGGGCTGAAACTTTACTGTACAGCACTATAAACTTATTATCAGGTAATGCCCATTTCCAATTTGTTTCTCAAAGCCACCCAAATGAAAGTAATAATTAAAAAACGGTATATTTGGAACCAATTGAAATAATGAGGGCTTTTTTGTTGGTATTTCAATCTTTTTTTTTACTGGTTTTATGCGGTGTTTTTTAATGGTGTTGTAAAAATGTAATGGTTTTTATTGAAATATGTGTTTTTAGTAGTGCTGTGTAGACAGAATTTAAATAGTCATGCTATATTTCTTCTTTCTTAAGTGTGTCGCACTCGTGGTGAAATAGGTAGACACAAGAGACTTAAAATCTCTCGGGCATTGCGCCCGTGCCGGTTCGATTCCGGCCGAGTGCACCAGA
>Ga0172382_10002435_pt1 | contig 31156 bp, 29 predicted proteins | sample Leawel138RmetaG_FD_122245 | JGI IMG/M metagenome (GOLD analysis project Ga0172382, IMG submission 122245) | Leachate microbial communities from a municipal landfill in Southern Ontario, Canada - Leachate well 138R metaG | ecosystem: Engineered > Solid waste > Landfill > Unclassified | place...
ATCTGCCCACTCGGCGTTGCAAATGCTCGCCATGGCACGGGCCATGCCTGCGCTTTGCGTCTTGATTGGACAAATTCTGACGATCCTCTCGAGCGCGATCAATTCATTCTCAAGCTCTGAGCGCGCTGCCGCAGCGAGCCAGCCGGATGGAATGCTGCGTGAAAAAGGCATACACTGGGGCTCGGCAGCGCGCCGGCACGGCCAATCGCAGGCGGTCAGTTAAACTTGGCGCTGATGGCCCGCGCATGGCCGGTTCGGACCTGCGCCTGATCAGGCTGGACCGTTGCTGCTGCCGGTCGGCGTCCGTGTTTGATATTCTGGAAGACAAATCACGATGAAGAGCATTGCAAAGTCTTTGGCAGCGCTGCCGCGCTGGGCGGCCGTCGGCGCCATGATGTTGGGGACGGGCTGGGCGCATGCAGCCAAGGTGAACGATTTGCCCGGTGGCCCGGCGGTCATGCAGCTCAACCTGCACCCGCCGGCGACGCAGATCGCGCAGTCCATAGACGATCTGCACTGGATGATCATGATCATCTCCACGCTGCTGTTCCTCATCGTCTGCGTGGCCATGCTCATCTCCATCATCTTTCACCGCAAGTCGCGGGGCGCGGTACCGGCCAAGTGGCATGAGTCGGTTCCCATAGAGGTGGCGTGGACGGCGATTCCCTTCCTCATCGTGGTCCTGATGGCGATGCCGGCGACCAAGACCATCGTGGCGCAGAAGGACACGACCAACTCGGACATCACGGTCAAGGCCACCGGCTACCAGTGGAAGTGGGGCTACGATTACCTGACCGGCGAGGGCGCGGGCATTTCCTTCCTGGCCGAACTGGATCCGGAGCAGCGCGCGCTGTCCAATGCCGGCACGCCGCAGGGGGATGACTACCTGCTGCGCGTGGACAACCCGCTGGTGCTGCCGGTGGACAAGAAGATCCGCATCATCACCACGGCCAACGACGTCATCCATGCCTGGTTCGTTCCCTCGTTCGGCGTCAAGCAGGACGCCATCCCGGGGCTGGTGCGCGATACCTGGTTCCGGGTTGACAAGACCGGTGACTATTATGGCCAGTGCGCCGAGTTGTGCGGCAAGGAGCACGCGTACATGCCCATCCACGTCAAGATCGTGTCGCAGGAAGAGTACAGCCAGTGGGTGCAGGAGCAGCTGGGCGACAAGGCGGCCTCCGGCTCCGCTGATGCGGACCCGGCCACCGCCAAGGCGCAAGCGCAGCCGGGGCAGCAGGATGAGCCCGGCCTGGCAGGCCCTGCCGCCAGCGTCGCGGCAAAGGCCAGGATCAGTTAGACTTTTATCGCACAAAGATCATTGAGGATCCCCTCCTTGCACGCGGCCGGGCGGCTGCTCGTGCCAAGGGTGGCCCGATCCCGACAATGAAGATCATTCCGGAGAACATGTCATGAGTGCCGTACTTCCTTATCCAGAAACGGGCGAAGCGCAGGCCGCCGACGCAGACCACCACATGCCCACGGGCTGGCGGCGGTGGCTGTTCGCGACCAACCACAAGGATATAGGCACGCTGTACCTGATCTTCTCGTTCACCATGCTGATGGTGGGCGGCGTGCTGGCGCTGCTGATCCGCGCCGAGCTGTTCCAGCCGGGCCTGCAGATCGTCAACCCCGAGATGTTCAACCAGTTCACCACCATGCACGGGCTCATCATGGTGTTTGGCGCGATCATGCCGGCCTTTGTCGGCTTTGCCAACTGGCTGATCCCGCTGCAGATAGGCGCACGCGACATGGCGTTTGCGCGCCTGAACAACTTCAGCTTCTGGCTGCTCGTGCCGGCGGGCATCACGCTCACGGCCACGTTCTTCATGCCTGGCGGCGCCCCGGCCGGCGGCTGGACACTGTACGCGCCGCTGTCGCTGCAGATGCCCATGTCCATGGACGCGGCGATCTTTTCGCTGCACATCATGGGCGCCTCGTCCATCATGGGGTCGATCAACATCATCGTCACCATCCTCAACATGCGCGCGCCCGGCATGAAGCTCATGCAGATGCCCATGTTCTGCTGGGGCTGGCTGATCACGGCCTACCTCATCCTGGCCGTGATGCCCGTGTTTGCCGGCGTGCTCACCATGACGCTCACCGACCGTCATTTTGGCACCACGTTCTTCGTGCCGGCCGCCGGTGGCGACCCCATCCTGATGCAGCACATCTTCTGGTTCTTCGGGCACCCGGAGGTCTACATCATGATCCTGCCCGCGTTTGGCATGATCAGCATGATCGTGCCGGCCTTCGCGCGCAAGCGGCTGTTTGGCTACACGTCCATGGTGTATGCTATCGCCGCCATCGCCACGCTGTCGCTCATGGTGTGGGCGCACCACATGTTCACCACCGGCATGCCGGTCACCGGCCAGCTGTTCTTCATGTACGGCACGCTGCTGATCGCGATCCCGACCGGCGTCAAGATCTTCAACTGGACAGCGACCATGTGGAAGGGCTCGCTCACGTTTGAGACGCCCATGCTGTTTGCCATCGGGTTCATCCTGGTCTTCATGATCGGCGGCTTTACCGGCGTCGTCATGGCGATTGCGCCCATAGACACGCAGATCCAGGACACCTACTACATCGTGGCCCACTTCCACTACGTCCTGGTGGCTGCCGCGCTGTTTGCCATGTTTGGCAGCTTCTACTACTGGTCGCCCAAGTGGACGGGGGTCATGTACAACGAAACGCGGGGCAAGATCCACTTCTGGTGGTCGGTCATTTCGTTCAACATCGCCTTCTTCCCCATGCACTTCCTGGGGCTGGCCGGCATGCCGCGCCGCTATGCCGACTACCCCATGCAATTTGCCGACTTCAACATGGTGGCGTCCATTGCCGCGTTTGCCTTTGGCTTCGCCCAGGTCTACTTCCTCTTTGCCGTCGTGATTCCGGTCATGCGCAAGAAGGGGGCACCCGCGCCGCAGCGTCCATGGGAAGGCGCCGAGGGGCTCATCTGGGACCTGCCGTCTCCGGTGCCGTATCACTCCTTCGAGAAGCCGCCCGTGCTGGATGCGCAGCTGCGCATCGTCGGTTGATTCCGGGAGCGGGAGAGGAGGTTCCGGTGACGCCACAAGAGGAGCAGCGCAAGCGCAACGTCCGCCTAGGCCTGATTCTGGCGGCGATTGCCGTGGCTCTTTTCGTCGGCGCCTTCTTCCGGTTTGCGATGGGTTGATTGTTGCCCGGGGAGGCAAGCGAGAAGATGGCACCGAAGCGTGAAAACCTGAAAATGCTGGCCAAGCTGATCGTGGTCGGCGCCGGCATGTTCAGTTTTGGCTATCTCATGGTTCCCGTGTACTACAAGATCTGCGAGGTCACGGGAATCAACAACCTGTCGCGGCAGCAGGGCCTGGTGCCGGGCAACGCCCGCGCCGGCGATGCCGCGCGCAGGCTGGTCAAGAACACGCAAATCGACTACGACCGCACGATTGCCGTCCAGTTCGACGCCAACACCACCGGTCCCTGGCATTTCAAGCCCGCGCAGAACGAAGTCAATGTCCATCCCGGCGAGCTGGCCACGGTCATGTACACGTTCGAGAATTCGCAGGACCGGCGCATGACGGCACAGGCCGTGCCCAGCTACGCCCCGCGCAACGCCGGCGCGCACTTTCACAAGATCGAGTGCTTCTGCTTCAACCAGTACACGCTGGACCCGGGCGAGGCCAAGGAGTGGCCGGTGACGTTTGTCGTCGATCCCAAGCTGCGCAAGGACGTCAAGACCATCACGCTGTCGTACACGTTCTTTGAAGTCGGCGGCAAGACGCCTCCGGCGCCTGCGGGAGGCGGATCGGCCAGCCTCAAGACGACGCCTGGCCGGGGCTGAAGTAAACTCGGGGCGCTGACGGGGATGGGGCAGCGGCAAGATTGGCAGGGCGTGCCGGTCAGGCGCCATGCAACGGCCGTGCCGGATCAGCATGGAACGAATAATTGAAAGGCGCAGGAGTGAGCAGAAATGAGTAGTGTTGCACGCGGTCGAGCACCGTATTATTTCGTGCCGGAGCCGTCGCATTACCCGATCCTGATGATGGTCGGCGTGTTCATCGGGATGACCGGGGCCTACTTCTGGATGAACGAAGTGCCGGGCGGCAAGTACATCTTCTGGTCTGGCGTGGCCTGGTGGCTGGCCGTCATGTTCATGTGGTTCCGCAAGTCCATTGGCGAGAGCCAGGACGGCCTGTACGGCAACCGTGTCGACATTTCCTTCCGCTGGGGGATGAGCTGGTTCATTTACTCCGAGGTCATGTTCTTCGGCGCCTTTTTCACGGCGCTGTGGTATGCCCGCATACAGGCGGTGCCGTCGCTGGGCGGCCTGGAGAACGCCTTGCTCTGGCCCGATTTCAAGGCCGTGTGGCCCAGCGTGGCGGCCGGGGCCACGGCGTCGCCGGCCGGCACCATAGAGCCGTTCGAGACCGTGGGGCCGTTCTGGCTGCCAACCATCAACACCGCGCTGCTGCTCTCGTCCGGCGTCACGCTGACGATTGCGCACTACGCGCTGCAGGCGGGCCGGCGTACGCGCACCATTGCCTTCATGTGGCTGACGCTGATCCTGGGCGCGACCTTCCTGTTCTTCCAGGCGATTGAGTACCACCACGCGTACACGGACCTGAACTTCAAGATGAGCTCGGGCATATACGGCTCCACCTTCTATTTGCTCACCGGCTTCCACGGTTTCCACGTCTTTGTCGGTACGCTCATGCTGTTCTTCATCACCATGCGTTTGATGAAGGGGCATTTCGACGAGAAGAGGCACTTTGGCTTTGAAGGGGTCGCCTGGTATTGGCATTTCGTCGACGTGGTCTGGCTCTTTCTCTACATCCTGGTTTACTGGACTTGAGGCGGGCGCCGGCCGTGCCGGGCCGGTTGCCTTGAGAGAGCGCCCCGGGGCGCTCTTTTCGTCGCCGCGCAGAAGACGCCAAGCGGGTTGATCCCCGCGCAGCGCGGGAACGGATGCGCAGCCGCCCAGCCAGGAGCCGGCCGCTCAGCCCGGAATGCCCGTTGGCTGGATCAGCCCGAACTCCCAGGCGAGCAGGATGACCACGAAGAGCGAGACCGACAGCCCCACCCGCAGCGCCAGCGACATGAACATGCGCGTGGCGCGCTTGCGGTTGCTTTGTGGATCCGTCTCGTCCTCGTCGCGCATCATGAAAAAGCCGGCGGAGGCCAGGCAGGCCACGATGGCGACAAAGGCAGCGCCTATGAGTAGCGTTTTCATCCCATTCATTATCGCGCGAGAATGAGCGCTGTGCGAGCCAGCAAGGTGTTTGTGATTGCCGCGGGGCTGCTGACCATCCTGGTCACGGCGCAACTGGGCCGCTGGCAGCTCTCACGCGCGGCGCAAAAGACCGCGCTTGAGCAGGCCATGCAGGCGCATGCGGACATGCCGCTGCTCGACGGGGCGGTGCTGGCCGGCGACCTGACGCCGCAGCGTCGTGCCGAACTGCTCTTCCGCCATGTTTCGCTGCGCGGCCGTTGGCTGCCCGGCGAGACCGTCTTCCTGGACAACCGGGTCATGCAGCGCCGCGCCGGCTTCTACGTGCTCACGCCGCTGCAGCTTGCGCACCAACGGCGGGCGGTGGTCGTCGTCCGTGGCTGGGGGCCCCGCGATGCCTATGACCCGGCGCGCCTTCCGGACTTCGAGACGCCGGCCGGCACGGTGGAGGTGACCGGGCGCATCATCGCCCATGCGCCGCAGATGTTTGCCCTGTCCGAGCAGGCGCAGGGGCCGATCAGGCAGAATCTCGAACTCGATGAATACGCCGCTGAAACCGGTCTGGCGCTGGCACCCGTCCTGGTGCAGCAACTGGGGCCGGCGTCGGACGGGCTGCAGCGCAACTGGGCCCCGCCCGCGCTGGACGTCGAGCGCAATTATGGCTATGCGGTGCAGTGGTTCGGGATGTCGCTGGTGGTTGCATTCTTGTTGATTTGGTTCCAGGGCATCAAGCCCCGCTTGCGGACCAGGGAGCAGCGCTGAGTGAAGGCAGAAACGATGGATTCGAATTGGGCTTCGGCAGATGAGGCCGGCACGGGGGAGGGCGGCAAGAAGAAGCGTTCGTCCCGGTCCCGGTGGCAATTGCTGCTGCTGGCGCTGGTCTTTGTCGCGCCGGTCGTGGCGTCCTACTATGTGTACTACGTCGTGCGCCCGGCGGGCCGGACCAATTTCGGTACGCTCATTGATCCGCAGCGGGCCATGCCGGCGCTGGTTGCCACCAACCTGGACGGCGAGCCGGTGCCGCTGGCCAGCCTCAAGGGCCAGTGGCTGCTGCTGAGCGTGGCGGGCGGCGCCTGTGACGCGGGCTGCCAGGAAAACCTCTACCTGCAGCGACAGCTGCGGGCCGGACTGGGCAAGAACCAGAAGCGGCTGGACTGGGTCTGGCTCATCAACGATGACGCCGCGGTGCCGGCGGACTTGCAGGTGGGGCTGCGCAAGGCGCTGGTCCTGCGGCTGCCGCCGCAGCAGATCGCCAGCTGGCTCGCGCCCGAGCCCGGCCATGCGCTGGCCGAATCGCTGTATGTCGTGGATCCGATGGGACACTGGATGATGCGGTTTCCGCCCAACCTGGACGATGAATCGGCGGTCCGGGCCCGGCGCGACCTCTCGCGCCTGCTGTACGCATCGGAGGGCTGGGACCGGCCCGGGCGCACGGCTGCCGACCATGGAAGCTAGCAGCCTGTACAACCTCGCGCCGGTGGCGCGGGTGATGGGTACCGGGCTGACGCTGGCCCTGCTGCCGCTGGCCTGGCTGTGGCTGCGCCGTCCGGCCACGGCAGGCCAGCGCGCGCACCGCCTCGGCGAGCTGACGCTGCTGGTCTTGTTCCTGACCTTTGACCTGGTCCTGTTTGGCGCGTTTACGCGCCTGACCGACTCGGGCCTGGGCTGCCCCGATTGGCCCGGCTGCTACGGCTTTGGCAGCCCGGTGGGCGCGGACCAGCACATCAGCGCCGCGCAGCTGGCGATGCCCACCGGGCCGGTCACCCTGAGCAAGGCCTGGATAGAGATGGTGCACCGCTACCTGGCCACCGGCGTGGGCGTGCTCATCATCGTGCTCACCATCGCGACGCTGCGCATCTGGTGGCGGCAGCGCCACGCGGAAGCGGCAGCTGGCCAGCGGGTGATGAATCCGCTGTGGTCGGTGGCCACGCTGGTCTGGGTCTGCGCGCAGGGCGCATTTGGCGCGCTGACGGTGACCATGAAGCTGTTTCCGGCCATCGTCACCCTGCACCTGCTGGGTGCCATGGGTCTGCTCGTCCTGCTCATGATCCAGGCCGAGTCGTACCGGCAGATGGCCGGAGACAGCCGCGTCCAGCTGGCGGGTCCGGGCATCCGTGCGCTGCTCTGGCTGGCGATGGCGCTGGTGGTCGTGCAAACCGCGCTGGGTGGATGGGTCAGCACCAACTATGCGGTGCTCGCCTGCGACACCTTCCCCAAATGCCAGGGCAGCTGGTGGCCCGCCATGGATTTTGCGCAGGGCTTTGAGCTGTGGCGGCCGCTGGGACGCAGCGCAGACGGGTCGCTGCTGGTCTTTGCCGCGCTCACGGCCATTCACTACGTGCACCGGCTGTTTGCCTACGGCGTGCTCGCCGTGCTGCTGCTGCTGGTTCTGGCGCTGCGCGCTCGCTCGCTGCTCGTGGTGCAGCGCCGCTGGCTGCTGGTCCTGCTGGTGTTGCAGCTGCTGACCGGGCTGTCCAACGTCATCCTGGGCTGGCCGGTGCTGGCGGCGCTGCTGCATACTGGCGGTGCCGCGGCGCTGGTGGTGGTGCTGACCTGGAGCCTGTGCGTGGCTCGCGGCGATACGGCACCCCCGGCCGCATCGCGGTGAAACACGACATGAGACAATGAAAACCATGACGACTCAATCATCGGCGCAGGGGCAAGCCTCGGTGGCCGCGGCGCCGGGATCCTTGGGCGCGCACGCCATCCCACTGTGGCGGCAGTATTACGCACTGACCAAGCCGGGCGTACAGCGCCTGCTCATTTTTTGTGCGCTGGTTGGCATGATGCTGGCCGTGCCGGGCGTGCCGACGCCAGCGGAGCTGCTGCAGATGGCGGTGGCCTGCCTGGGCATCTGGTTTGTTTCGGGCGCGGCCGCTGCGTTCAACTGCGTCGTGGAAAAAGCCATAGACGCGCGCATGAAGCGCACCGCCTGGCGCCCGACCGCGCGCGGCGAGCTGAGCGACAGGCAGGCGCTGTGGTTCTCGGCCGTGCTGTGCGTGCTCGGCAGCGTCATCCTGCTCGTGTGGATCAATCCGCTGACCATGTGGCTGACCTTTGCCACCTTTGTCGGCTACGCGATGGTCTACACGCTGGTCCTGAAGCCGTCCACGCCGCAGAACATCGTCATCGGCGGTGCCACGGGCGCCATGCCGCCGGTGCTTGGCTGGGCCGCCATGACCGGCGTGGTCAGCCCCGAGGCGCTGATGATGTTCCTCATCATCTTCATCTGGACGCCTCCGCACTTCTGGCCGCTGGCCATGCTCCGCATCGAGGACTACCGCAAGAGCGGGCTGCCCATGATGCCGGTCACCCACGGCAAGGCGTTTACCGCGCTGCAGGTGCTGCTGTACTCGCTGATGCTGCTGGCCGCCTGCCTGCTGCCCTTTGTCTACGGCATGAGCGGCTGGCTCTACCTGGGCGTGGCGCTGCCGCTGAGCCTGGTGTTTGTGTTCCATGCGTACCGGCTCTGGCGCGATCCGGAATCGGACCTGCTCGCGCGCAAGACCTTTGTCTTTTCCATCCTGCACCTGACGCTGCTGTTTGCCGCGCTGTTGCTGGATCATTACGTGGCCTGACGTCGCGACTGCAGGATCTTGCGCCGGCGTGCGGACGCTCCTGGCAGCCACCGCCTGGAGCCAGCCCGTGGCACGGCCGCATGGTCGGCGGGCGCTGATCACCGCGGCAGGAAAATACGCCCTGAATGTGGCAACATGACAACTTATGAAAACGCGCAGATTTTTTCTCAAGTACATCACCGCGGGTTCTGCCGTGGCGTTGGCGTCCGGCGCACTGCTCAGTGCATGCAGCAAGGGACCGACCCCGGCCGAATTCCATTCCGTGGACATCACCGGCGCCGACTACGCCGCTGACTTCCGCCTGACCGACGTCAACGGCCAGACGCGCACGCTGTCTGATTTTGCAGGCCAGGTCGTCGTCATCTTCTTTGGCTACACGCAGTGCCCGGACGTTTGTCCGACGACCATGATGGAAATGGCGCAGGTCAAGCAGGCGCTGGGAGACGATGGCGACAAGATGCAGGTGCTGTTTGTCAGCCTGGACCCGGAGCGTGATACGCCGGAGGTGCTGAAGGCCTACATGGGTGCCTTTGACCCGGATTTTGTCGGCCTGGTGCCCGACTCGGACCAGGAACTGCAAGAGCTGGCCAGGAACTTCAAGATCTTTTATGAGCGCGTCGAGGGCAGCGCACCCGATACCTACACCATAGACCACACCGCTGCCAGCTACGTGTACGACCCCAAGGGCAGGTTGCGGCTGTTTGCGCGCTACGGCGCCAGCACGCAGGATCTGGCCGAGGACTTCCGGCAGCTGCTGGCCGGCGCGTGAGCGCGGCCTTGCCGGCTGCGTGGCGGTGGCGTAGCAGGCCAAGCCATACCGGCAACGTGTCTCCCGATTGGCAAGCATGGTCAGCTCACCGGATACCCGATGACAGATCACCTCGGCCCTTGCATGAAGGTTGAGCGTCAGGCGTTGAGCGTTGAGCGTGGCAGACATACGCTGGACGCTGGACGCAATACGCTCAACCTTGCTTCGTTCAGCTTGCCGCTTCGGGCTGGAACCCCTGGATGAGCTTGTCAAACAGCAGGCCGTAGCCAATGGCCAGCGGAATGGTGACGATGGCTGCGGCTGCCATCAGCGATTGCCAGAAATAAATGTCGCCGCGGATCAGCGCGGTGGGCACGCCTGAATTGAGCGGACGGCTCGCGGTCTCGCTGACAAACGAGGCGGCGTAGATGTAGTCGCTGAGACTGAGCGCAAAGGCAAAGACGACGCAGGTGGCAATGCCGGGCCAGGCCAGCGGCAGCGATACCTTCAGGAACGCCTGCCAGCGGCTGTAGCCGTCTATGAGCGCGGCTTCTTCCATCTCGCGCGGCATGGACTTGAAAAAGCCAAGCAGCAGCCAGGTACAAAACGGTACGGTGATCGTCGGGTAGACCAGCACCAGCGCCCAGATGGTGTTGGCCGCACGGAGCAGCGATATGACCTGGTACAGCGGCAGGAACAGCAGCGTGGGGGGAATCAGGTAGACGAGGAAGACAGCAATGCCGGAGCGCTCGCCCCAGCGCCCGACCAGGCGCGACAGGCTGTACGCCGCCGGCACCGCCAGCAGCAGCGTGATGATGACGACCATGACGCCGATGAGTACGGAATTCCACAGGAACACCGAGAAATCGGTGTTCGTGAACAGGAACGTGATGTGCTTGAGCGTCGGTGGCAGGTTGAACAGGAACGGGTTGTTGGCCGCGTTGTACAGGTCGGCATTCTGCTTGAACGCTGAAATCAGCATCCAGACGGTCGGAAAGATGGCAAACGCGGCAAAAAACAGCATGCCCAGCCAGAAGCCCAACCGCCGCAGGCGTTTTTTAATGGCCAGGTTCAATTGCTTTCACTCCGTGATGCAAAGCGCAGCGCGCCGATTGCCGCCGCGAGCAGGATGGGGAACATGAACAGCGCCACGGCCGCGCCTTCGCTGAGGGCACCGCCTTCAACGCCCTTGACGTAGGCCAGGTACGGGATCAGTTGCGTTGAGTGGCCGGGGCCGCCGTGCGTGGTCATGGCAATCAGCGCCATGTCGCCAAAGACCATGAGTGCGGTAAACATGGTGACCACGACCAAAATGGGCATCAGCGCCGGCACGGTGATGCGGAACAGCACGCGGAAAAAGCCGGCACCATCGACCTGCGCCTGCTCGAACACCTCGTGCGGGATGGACGTGCGACCGGCCAGCACGATGATGGTGGCCAGCGGCAGCAGGCGCCAGACGTTGATGAGCGTGAGCGAGCCCAGCCCCAGCCATTCCCGCCCGTAGTAGTACAGGTGCCGGGCCGGACCCCACACGCCGCCCGGCCCGAGCAGTCCCGTCTTCACCAGGATCCAGTCCACCGGGCTGAATTGCGAGTCCAGCAGCCACAGCCAGTTGACCGCTGCCAGCGATACCGGCATGGCCCAGGGCAGGATGATGATGATCTGCCAGAAGCGCTTGAAACGGAAGTTGCGGGCAAAAAGCTCGGATTCCGCGGTCGCCAGGATGATGGTGATGACCAGCGTGGCCAGCGTCACCAGGATGCTGTTGCGCAGTGCCACCGGGAACGCCGGGTCGTTCAGCACGCGCTCAAAATTCTTGAAACCGACAAAGGTGTGGAAGCCCGGATCGCCCACCGTCGCATTGCTCAGGCTGAGGCCGATCGCCAGCAGGAACGGAATGCCGACCAGCGCAACGATATAGACAATTGCGGGCGCCAGCATCAGCGCGCCCAACAGGGTGCTCCGGTCGGTCACGCCCGCGTGTCGCGTGGCACGCGCCGTTGCGTCAGACATGGGGGGCATCCATTTTCTTGCCGCTGCCGGGGTCAAAATAACGCAGGTGCTCCGGGCTGACCATGAATTGCACGGCGTCGCCGTCGTGCAGCGTCTGGACCTCGGCCGAGGTGAACTGTGCCAGCAGCTTGTTGGTGTGCCCGCGCAGCTCGGTCTCCGCATAAATCTGCCAGATCGCGCCCAGGAACTCCTGGCGAATGATGCGCGCCGGGACGTGAAAGTGCCCGGATGCCGCGGCTTCGCCCGCCAGCAGCACGTGTTCCGGGCGGAATCCCACGATGTGGTCGTCCTGGGTCAGCAGATTCATGGGCGGCGTCCCCAGGAAGGACGCAACAAAGGTATCGGCCGGGTGTGCGTACATCTGCTGCGGCGTGCCGATCTGTCGCACCCGGCCGTCCTTCATGATGGCTATGCGGTCGCCCATGCCCATGGCCTCGAACTGATCGTGCGTGACGTAGACCGTGGTGATGCCGGTGCGATCATGCAGCTGGCGCAGCTCGGAGCGCGCCATGGCGCGTACCTGCGCGTCCAGGGCACTCAGCGGCTCGTCAAAGATGAACAGCGTCGGGTCGCGCACCAGCGCGCGCGCCAGCGCCACGCGCTGTTTTTCGCCGCCGGAGAGTCGTGCCGGACGGCGCGCCAGCAGGTGCTCGATGCCGATGGTGCCGGCTGCCCACCGGATCTTCTGCTCCCGGTCGCTGCGCGGGATCCGCCGCGCCTTGAGCGGAAATGCAATATTCTCTGCCACGGACATGTGCGGGTACAGCGCGTAGCTCTGGAACACCATGGAGACATTGCGCATGCGCGGCGGCAGTGGCGTGACCACCTCGCCGTCGATCAGGATGTCGCCCTGCGTGGGATGTTCCAGGCCGGCAATCATGCGCATGGTCGTGCTCTTGCCGCATCCGGACGGCCCCAGTATGGCCAGGAATTCGCCATCGGCCACGGTCAGGCTGATGCCGTCGACGGCATGCGTCCTGCCGTAGATTTTTACCAGATTGCGCAGTTCAAGCGATGCCATCAGCTGTTCTCTCGGGCCTTCTCGGGTGCGCGCTGCCGGCCCTGTGCCGTGCGCATGCGGTGACGTGGCGTGTCTTCAGGGCAGAAGACGGTGGCGCGCGCGGCCCAGCGTGGGCGGGTCGGGCCGCCGGGCTGGCTGGCCCGGGGTTTGATGCCCACGGGGATTGGGGCCCGTTGTGGCGCGGGCTCGCGCGCGCTGCCAGTTACTTGGCGCAGCCCACCAGGCCGCGGTCCTTCCACTTGGCCACGATGTCGCCGATCTGCTTGGCGGTATCCTTCACGGCCTGCTCGGCGGTCTTCTCGCCCCGTGCGGCCTGCGCCATCATGGTCACCAGCAGGTGCGTGTTGTAGACCTCGCTCACCGCCGGGTTGGATGCGCCCGGATAGCCCGGCCAGACGGTCCAGTCCACCGCGTTGCGCAAGACGTTGAGCTTGTCGGGCGGGGTGGAGCCAAACGGGTCATTGTCCAGCCAGCCGCCTTCCTCGAAGAGCTGCGGCACCTGCCCGGTGTAGGCGGGGAAGTTGTACAGTTCGCTCTCGTACGTGGCGTGGCTGGAGTTGGTCGCCAGGTTGAGCAGGAACTTCTGCGCTGCCTGCTTGGTGTTCTCGTTGGCCACGTACTTGGGCATGACGTAGATGTACCAGACGTGCGAGGTCTGGTGCACCTCGCCGCCCGGCCCCTTCAACCCCGGCGTCAGGCCCGTGTCGGCAACGATGGGGTTGTCGTCCTTTTGAGCGGTGCGGTAGTACGAGATCGAGTTCTGGATATAAGACGCCTGGCCGGCAATGAACGCCTGGTTGTTGGACGCCGGGTTCCAGGAAAACACCTCCGGCGTGGACGCGTCCTTGAACAGCTTGGTCTGGTACTTGACCGCATCTATCACCTCTGGCGAATCCAGCGCGACGTCGCCGCACTCGTCAAACACCTTGCCGCCAAACGACCAGATCAGCGAGCGCGCGTAGAACTCCGAGTCCAGTTCGGGCGACATGCCCACTGCAACCGGGATGCCATCTTCGGCAAAGATCTTCTTGCCGCCCTCGTACAGGTCGTCATACGTCTTCGGGCCATCGGGGTATCCGGCTTTTTTCCACAGCGAGATGAGGTAGTTGCCCGGATCCGGTACCCAGCCGTGGCAAAAGCCGTACCAGGTGTCGGTCACCGGCAGGTAAGCCTGCGAGGTGCAAACCTCCTCGGCCTTGCCAAAGGCCGCCTCGGCGGCTTCGTTTACCAGCTTCATGTCCTGCAGCCCCTCGATGAACGCGGCAGGCGGGGCAATCATCTCAAACAGGTCCGAGCCTTTCTTGGCCGCTACGGCCGCTGAAAGCGTGGGGGGCAGGTCGCCCAGCGCAATGTGCTGCACCGTGACCTTGACGTTGTTTGCCCGGCCCCAGTCCTCTGCATACGCGTCAAACCACTTGTCGTACCGCGGCACGAAGTGGCTCCATTGCGTGATGTTGAGCGTGGTGCCGTCCGGGAACTTGTCCGGAAAGCTGACCGAGCCGTACTCGGACGGGAACTCGATGGGACTGGGTTCGACGGCCGCCTGCGCGGTCACGGCAAACGCCGCTGCCACGACCATGGCCGCAATCGAAACCTGGTTTTTGCGCCTGATCCCTCTCATGGCTTGTCTCCTTTGCTTTGTCTTGTGGCAAAACCGGTACTTCACGCGGGCCGCCCACATGACGTGCCCCAGCGTGCGGTCACCAGTGGACACTGGCGGCTGCAAGGTTGGTTATACCGCAAAATTCACGTGGCTGGTGTCCGGATTCGAGTGTAGCCGCCACATTTGGCCTTGCTGTGCAACGACTTTTGGCGCGCGGCAGCAGTGGCCATGGGACAATGCAGGCCATGCAAACGTCCAACCTGGATCAGGCGGAGCTGAACAAGTTTTCCGCGCTCGCGCATCACTGGTGGGATCCGGACGGTGAGCTGCGCAGCCTGCACGAAATCAACCCGCTGCGGCTGGACTGGATAGACCGGATCGCCGGCCTGGACGGCAAGGACGTCCTGGACGTGGGCTGCGGCGGCGGCATCCTCTCAGACGCCATGGCGCGCCGCGGGGCCCGCGTGCTCGGCATAGACCTGGCCGACAAGTCGCTCAAGGTGGCCCATTTGCACGCGCTGGACACCGGGACGCCCGGAATCGAATACCGGCTGGTGCCGGTAGAGGAGCTGGCAGCGGATGAGCCGCAGAGCCGCGACGTGGTCACCTGCATGGAAATGCTCGAGCACGTGCCCGATCCGGCCGCCATCGTGCGCGCCTGCGCCAGCCTGCTCAGGCCGGGCGGCTGGGCCTTCTTCTCCACCATCAGCCGCAATGCCATGTCGTTTGCACAGGCCATCGTCGCGGCCGAATACATCCTGGGCCTGCTGCCCAGGGGTACGCACGAGTACCTGCGCTTCATCCGGCCCAGTGAACTGGCCGCCTGGTGCCGGCAGGCCGGTCTTGAGCTGCAGCGGCTCGAAGGCCTCACGTACAACCCCGTCACGCGCCGCTATCGCCTCACGCCGGACACGCGCGTCAATTACATGCTGGCGGCGCGCAAGCCGGCGCTGGCGACTGGCGCAGCAGGCTGACCCCGACCTCGCGGGCAGCGGCCGGCCGTTGTGCTCGGCACGCAGGGCAATCCCGCACACGCGAGTCGGCGTGCCACCCGGCACGCGGGCGGTGCTAAGGCACTGGGCTTTCCCCGGCTGCTGCCAGCTTGCGCGGGAAGCCGCGGATCCGCTGGCTCAGCACGACGCCGCACAGCAGCGCGACGCACGTGAAGCCCAGCGCCCACGTGAATCCGCCCACTTCGATCAACCAGCCCGCAATCGCCGGCCCGAGAAACTGGCCAGCGGCAAAGAAAAGCGTCGCGTAGCTGATGGCAATGGGGATCTGATGGTCCACAACCTGGTCGGTGCTGGCGGCCTGCACCATGGTGAAGGCGCCATTGACCGTACATCCAAACAGCAGGAAATGGACAAAAAATGCCGGCAGGCCCTGCGATACGATGGGAATCGCCATGGCGGCGGTCACCAGTGAGATCGTCAGCAGCAGCGTATTGCCGCGTCCCCAGGAGTCGGACAGTCTGCCCCACAGCGGACCCGTAACCACTGCGAGCAGGCCCGACATGGCAAAGAGCCGACCCGCCGTGGTGCTGGCAATACCGGAAGCTTCGGCAAAGCTGACCATGAAGATGGCCTGCACGATGTAGCTCATGCCAAGCACCCCGTAGGTGGCGCCAATCACGATCACGCGCGGGTCGCGGTAAACCAGCCACCGGTCCGCCGTGCTGACCTGCCGGTGCCTGTCTTCGTGGCGCACGGGCGGGTTGCGCACGCCTGTCAGGACCAGCGCGGCCGTTGCGCCGGCCACCACGGCAAACAGGCCCCAGGCCACGCGCCAGCCCAGGTTGCCGAACAGCGCGATCAGCTTGGGCACGAGCAGACCGGACAGGAACAGGCCTGCGCCTATGCCGGCGGTCATGTACCCGATCATCATGCCGCGCCGCAGCGGGAACCAGGTCGCCACCAGCGACAGCATGGGCGCAAAGCAGTACGAGGTGCCGACGCCAAGCGCCAGCATCAGCGCGGCGATGACCCAGTACGACTGCGCCAAGGTGAGGCCCACGAAACCCGCCGTCACCAGCAGCAGTCCGCCCACCACCGCATTGCGCGCACCCCAGCGCGCGGCGGCGGCGCCGCCGGGCAGGATGAACAGGAAGTAGCCCAGTGCGTTGATCGTACCCAGGTTGCCGGCCTGCTGGTAGCCCAGCCCCAGGTCCGCCCGCATGGACGGAAGCAGCAACCCGTACGCCAGCCGCGCGAACACGATGACGACCAGCGCCGTCAACATGGACGACGCCACCAGGACAACGGTATTGGGCTGCTCAGCGGTGTTGTTCGGGGGCGCCATGGTTTGGGCCTGAAATGCAAGCAGCTGCGCTCCACGGGCGGCCGGCAGGCTTGGGTCCGGGCCGCCTGCGCCACCATCGGGCGACGCGCTGTGCTGCATCAGAAAACCCGATTGGCAGATGAAGGTTTGGCGTCAAGCGTTGGGCGTAGGGTGAATAACGAACGATACGCCAAACGCTGGACGCACTTCGCTCAACCTCTTCAAGGCGCCAGCGAGGGCATCGGTCTGCGCTTGGGTGTTGCTGGCATCGTTGCCGATCAGGTCAGAAAAAAGCACCTGACGCCGCCTTGGCTTCAGGTGCTTGTTGCTTGACTGGTGGGGTGACTGATGGGTCTCGAACCCACGACCACCGGAATCACAATCCGGGGCTCTACCAACTGAGCTACAGTCACCGCAGGGAAACGGTGATTATAGGGCGCCAGCGGTGCCGCGGGTGCCCAAGGCGCGCGTTCTGGTTCTGGCAGGATCAGTCGCTGCTGCCCATTCCCAGCAGGATGAGCAGGCCCTGGAATACGTTGAACAGGTCCAGGTACAGCGCCAGCGTGGCCATGATGTAGTTGGTCTCGCCGCCGTCGATGATGCGCTTGAGGTCGTACAGCATGAAGAGGCTGAAGACGCCCACGACCAGCGTGCTGATCGCCATCATGCCGGCAGTCGAGCCGACGAAGACGTTGATGATGGCGCCGACGATGACGACCAGCGCGCCCACCATCAGCCACTTGCCCATGCCCGAGAGGTCACGCTTGATGACGGTGGACAGGACCGACATGAGGAAGAACACGCCGGCGGTGCCGCCCATGGCGGTCATGATCAGCTGCGGGCCGTTTCTCAGGCCCAGCGTGAACGCGATCAGCGGCGAGAGCGCCAGTCCCATGAAGAACGTGAACGCCATCAGCAGCGCGACGCCCGCGCCCGAGTTGCGCGTGCGTTGCACGGCAAACATGAGCCCGAAGGCGCCGCCAAAGAACAGGAGCAGGCCCATGCCGCCCACGAACAGGCGCGCAATGCCGGTGTTGACGCCTATCCACGCGCCCGCGATGGTCGGCAACAGCGTCATGGCCAGCAGCAGATAGGTGTTGCGCAGGACCTTGTTGCGCTCGACTTGCGACAGGGCGCTGCCGGGGGCCATACCCCCGTAGGTCATGTTTGAAAGACGATCGTTCATGGTGTAAAACTCCTGATTACCACCCTTGATGGCCATGCCGGACACATTGCCGACAATGAGGTCAGCGGTTGATTGTACGTGTGAATGGAGTCATGGCGCAGCCGAAAATTCCCCAACACGCATGACATGCTCGCATATGGTGTCCTTGGGCGACGCTTTCAAGCGCAGGGGCCGGGCTTTTGGCATGGGGCGGCATGGATCCGATCGTGCATATCATGTGGGCGGTTGGTGATATCCTTGCAAGGTGCCGACGGGTCATTGATATCTTCGGCAGGCTGGTGAGCGTACTGCAGGGCCACCGAAGCCGTGTTCGGGCTGGCAGGGCGACCAGGAACCCTCGGGCTGCAGCCGCAGTTTGTGTTTTTTGAAGTCAAGGAGACAACGATGAGCGACGACACCGAATTGGCCACTGAAGCGCAGATCGCGGTGCATTGGAAGGAAGAACAGTACTTCGAGCCGTCCCAGGCGTTCATCGCGCAGGCCAACATGCAAGACGCCAGCATCCGCGAGCGCTTCAGCGAAGAGAATTTTCCGGAATGCTACCGGGAATACGCGGACATGCTCGACTGGTTCAAGCCGTACGACCAGGTGCTGGACAGCAGCAATCCGCCGTTCTGGAAGTGGTTTGTCGGTGGCAAGCTGAACGTCGCTTACAACTGCATAGACCGCCACCTGGCGCAGCATCGCAACAAGGCGGCGTTCATCTTTGTCGGCGAGCCGGAAGAGGAAGAGCCGTACGCCATGACCTACCAGGAGTTGTGGGTCCGGGTCAACGAGATGGCGGCGCTGCTGCGCGACCACTGTGGCCTGAAAGCGGGCGATCGCGTCACGCTGCACATGCCGATGACGCTGGAGCTGCCCATCACCATGCTGGCGTGCGCGCGGCTGGGCGTCGTCCACTCGCAGGTGTTTGGCGGCTTCTCGGGCAAGGCCGCCGGCGACCGCATCGCCGATTCGGGCAGCGACTGGCTGATCACCATGGATGCGTACTGGCGCTCGGGCAAGCTGATAGACCACCGGGAAAAGGTGGCTCCGGCGCTTGAAGAGGCCAAGAGTCTTGGCAAGACCGGCGTCAAGGTGCTGGTCTGGCAGCGCTATCCGGGCAAGGACAGCTCCAAGACGCCCATGGTCGAGGGCCGCGACGCCTTTGTCAACGACATCCTCAAGGACTACCGCGGCAAGCGCGTCGAGCCCGTGCACATGGATGCCGAGGCGCCGCTGTTCCTCATGTATTCCAGCGGCACCACGGGCAAGCCCAAGGGCTGCCAGCACCGCACCGGCGGCTACCTGGCGTACGTGGCGGCCACGTCCAAGTACATCCAGGACATCCACCCCAGCGACACCTACTGGTGCATGGCCGACATCGGCTGGATCACCGGGCACTCGTACATCGTGTACGGGCCGCTGGCCATAGGCGCGACCAGCGTCGTCTACGAGGGCACGCCCACCTTTCCAGACCACAACCGGCCGTGGCGCATCGCCGAGCGGCTGGGCGTCAACATCTTCCACACCTCGCCCACGGCCATACGCGCACTGCGCCGGCTTGATCCGGACGCGCCGAGCAAGGGCCCGCAGAACTTCAAGCACATGACCACCGTGGGCGAGCCCATCGAGCCCAAGGCCTGGCGCTGGTACCACGAGCAGGTGGGCAAGGGCAAGGCCGTCATTTGCGACACCTGGTGGCAGACCGAGAACGGCGGCTTTCTGATCAGCACCGTCCCGGCACTGGAGAAGATGAAGCCGGGCAGCGCCGGCCCGGGCCTGCCCGGCGTCTACCCCATCATCCTGGACGACGACGGCAACGAATTGCCCGCGGGCAGCGGCAAGGCGGGCAACCTGTGCATCCGCAATCCCTGGCCCGGAATCATGCAGACCATCTGGGGCGACGACGAGCGCTACGTCGACACTTACTACCGGCGCTTCTGCAAGAACCCGGACAGCAAGGACTGGCGCGACTGGCCGTACATATCGGGTGACGGCGCCATTGACGCCGAGGACGGCTACTACCGCATCCTGGGCCGCATAGACGACGTCATCAACGTTTCCGGGCACCGCCTGGGAACCAAGGAGATCGAGTCCGCCTGCCTGACCGTGGCCGAGGTTGCCGAGGCCGCCGTGGTGGCCGTGCACGACGACATCAAGGGCACCGTGCCCGAGGTGTACGTGTCGGTGCCGGTCAACGTGACCGACCGCGATGCGGTCGCCACCAAGGTGATCCGGGCCTGTGAGGACATCATCGGCAAGATCGCGCGTCCCGAGCGCGTCTACGTGGTGCCGGACATGCCCAAGACACGCTCGGGCAAGATCATGCGGCGCGTGCTGGGCGCCATTTCCAACAGGCGCGACACGGGCGACGTCAGCACGCTGGCCAACCCCGAGGTCGTCGAGGAAATCCGCATTCTGGTGCAGAGCCGATAGGTAGCGATCGGCCCCGCGGTCGCAAGAGGGCGGGGCCGACACGGAGCCGAGAACATGGCGGAATCAACGGAAAACAGGGTGCGTGCTGCCGCGGAAGCGGTGCGCGCGGCCTGCCTGCAGGCAGCCGTAGACGGCTACGAACAGGCCGGGTTTGGCGGCCTGTGCGAAGAAGGGCGCTGGGAGATGGTGGTGGACGCCATCCGCTCGCTTGACGTGGACGCCATTGCCCGCAATGCGCTTGCGACCAGGCCACATCAGGCAAGATAGTGCGTGCGCCGGGCTTGCGCAGTGGCGCACGCGTGCCGTGCGGCTTTGACTTGCACCATGGCAGCGCGCACGCACGGCCCTGGGCCGGGCGTGTCGTCTCGCCGTCCGGCATGGCAACCGTGTGGGCGGCTTGTTGTTGATTTCCCTTTTTGAGGATGGATGATCTCATGGCTCAAGGCACACCGGCCACGCGCGCCGAACGCGATTCCTTTGGTTTCATTGACGTGCCGGCGGACCGGCTCTGGGGCGCGCAAACACAGCGTTCGCTCCAGAATTTCAAGATCAGCAGCGAGCATCAGCCGCTCGAAGTCATCCGCGGCCTGGTGCTGGTCAAGCGCGCCGCGGCGCACGTGAATGCCGAGCTGGGCAAGCTGGACCGGGGCAGGGCAGACGCCATCATGCGCGCGGCCGACGAAGTCCTTGACGGCCAGCACGCGGGCGAGTTTCCGCTGGTGGTCTGGCAGACCGGCTCGGGCACGCAGACCAACATGAACGTGAACGAGGTGCTGGCCAACCGGGCCAGCGAGCTGCTCGGGGGCGAGCGCGGCGAAAAGCGGCTGGTGCACCCCAACGACGACGTCAACAAGAGCCAGTCGAGCAACGATACGTTCCCGACCGCCATGAACATTGCTGCCGCCGAGGCCATCGTGCACCGCCTGCTGCCCGAGCTGGCGCGGCTGCGCGACGTGCTGGACGCCAAGGCGCGTGCGTTTGCCGATATCGTCAAGATCGGACGCACGCACTTGCAGGACGCCACGCCGGTGACGCTGGGTCAGGAGATATCGGGCTGGGTGGCACAGCTCGTGCACGCGGAAAGGCATGTCCGGACCAGCCTGGACCACCTGTACGAGCTCGCCCTGGGTGGCACCGCCGTGGGCACCGGCCTGAACACGCCTGAGGGCTACGCCGCGGCAACAGCGGCCGAGCTGGCGCGCCTGACGGACCTGCCGCTGGTCACTGCGCCCAACAAGTTCGAGGCGCTGGCTGGCAGCGATGCGCTGGTGCAGGCGCACGGGACGCTCAAGGGCCTTGCAGCCAGCCTCATGAAGATTGCCAACGACGTGCGCTGGCTGGCCAGCGGGCCGCGCTGCGGGCTGGGCGAGATCAGCATCCCGGAAAACGAACCGGGGTCGTCGATCATGCCGGGCAAGGTCAACCCGACCCAGAGCGAGGCGCTGACCATGCTGTGCGCACAGGTGCTGGGCAACGATGTCGCGATCAACGTGGGCGGCGCCTCAGGCAATTTCGAGCTCAATGTGTTCCGGCCCATGATGGCGTACAACTTCATGCAGAGCGTGCGCCTGCTGGCCGACGGCATGGCCAGCTTCAACGACCACTGCGCTGTCGGCATAGAGCCGAACCGCGAGCGCATTGATGCGCTCATGCGCGGTTCGCTCATGCTGGTGACGGCGCTCAATACGCACATAGGCTACGACAAGGCAGCCCAGATTGCCAAGCACGCGCATGAAAACGGCCTGACGCTGCGCGAATCGGCCGTTGCCAGTGGCTTCCTGACGGCCGAGCAGTTTGACGCCTGGGTGCGGCCCGAGGACATGGTCTGACCCCTTTTGCCGCAATCCGCCCACAAGAAAGCCCGCCATGGCGGGCTTTCTTGTGGCAAGCGCCTGGGCTTACTTCAGGCTCATGACCCATTCGGCCAGTTCCTTGGCTTCTTCCTCGGTCACGTTGTTTGGCGGCATGGGGACGGCACCCCAGACACCACTGCTGCCGTTCTTGATGCGATCGGCCAGCATGTCCACGGCGCCCGGATCGTCGGCAAACTTGGCGGCCACGTCCTTGTATGCCGGGCCCACCACCTTCTTGTCAACGGTGTGGCATGCCAGGCAGTTCTTGGCCTTGGCCAATGCTTCACCGTCCTGCGCCATGGCCGGAGCGGTACCGAACAGGGTGGCCAGCGCCAACGCGGCACCCGCTGTCAAAATACTCGCTTTCATGTTTGCTCCTTTATCTGCTTGGATGGGAATGGGCTCATTGGGTTCGATATTGTAGTCTTATCGATGCCGGCCGTTTGCCTTGTCCGGCATTTGGCACAGGACGAGCGCGCTATGACTCCAGCGTGGCGCACGCAGGTAAAGGGAGCGCGCAGCCGTTGTAAAGAAATGACAAGCTTCCGCTGCGCCGGGTTGCTGGCGCCAGGCCGAAGTGGCGCACCAGCTTTTTCGGCGCAGCAACAGGCCGCAGCCACAGCGCGCAGCTGGGCCTCTGGCGGTTGGGCCGGCGTCAAACAAAATGAAACATTACACTTGGGGCGTCGCAGCACGCGAAGGATTCATCATGTATTTGCTGGGCTTGGGACTGGTGCTTCTCGTACTCAAATGGCAGGCCGTGGGCCCTGTGGCCAATTTGTCCTGGTGGTGGGTCGCGGTGCCCTTTGTCGCTGCGGTGTTCTGGTGGCAGTGGGCCGACTGGTCTGGCTACACCAAGAAAAAGGCGATGCAGCGCGACGAGCAGCGGCGCAGGAAGCGGGCCGGGCGGCACTACGAGGCCCTGGGGAAAACGCCGCCGCGCGACCTGCCGTCCAACCGCCGGCGCTGAGCGCGGCTGCGGCAGCAGCTGGCGGACCTGCGGTTCCGTGGTGCGCGCGCGGTTCACCGATCCAGCACGGCGCCGGTGCTGGCGCTGGATGCGTTGCGCGCGAACTTGGCCAGCACACCGCGGGGATAACGCGGTGCCGGCGCCTGCCAGCGGCTGCGACGCTGCGCCAGCACCTCGTCAGACACGTTGACCTGCAGCACCAGCTTGTGCGCGTCCATGGTGATCGAGTCGCCTTCTTCAACCAGGGCGATGTTGCCCCCCGCAGCGGCCTCCGGCGCGACGTGGCCGACCACCATGCCCCAGGTGCCGCCTGAGAAACGGCCGTCGGTGACCAGGCCCACGCTTTCACCCAGGCCCTCGCCCACCAGCGCGCTGGTGGGCGCCAGCATTTCAGGCATTCCGGGCCCGCCCTTGGGGCCCAGGTAGCGCAGAACCATGACGTCGCCCGCCTTGATCCTGCCCTCCAGGATGGCCTTGAGCGCTGACTGCTCGTCGTCGAACACGCGCGCCGGGCCGGTGATGACCGGGTTTTTCAGGCCGGTGATCTTGGCCACGCAGCCCTCGGGGCTGAGGTTGCCCCTGAGGATGGCCAGGTGGCCCTGCGCGTACATGGGGTTGCCGATGGGGCGGATCACGTCCTGGTCTGCGCGCGGCTCGTCCGGTACGTCGGCCAGCGTCTCCGCGATGGTCTGGCCGGTGATGGTCATGCAATCGCCGTGCAGCAGGCCAGCATTGAGCAGGATCTTCATGACCTGCGGGATGCCACCGGCGGCGTGCAGGTCGACGGCCAGGTACCTGCCGCTGGGCTTGAGGTCGCAGAGAACCGGGACCTTCTTGCGCATGCGCTCGAAGTCGTCAATGGTCCAGTCGACTCCGGCAGCATGCGCGATGGCCAGGAAGTGCAGCACGGCGTTGGTCGAGCCGCCCACGGCCATGATGACCGCCACCGCGTTTTCTATGGCCTCCTTGGTGACGATGTCGCGCGGCTTGAGGTCGCGCTTGATCGCCTCGACCAGCACCTTGGCCGATTCCCTGGCGGAATTTTGCTTCTCGTCGTAGGGGTTGGCCATGGTCGACGAATACGGCAGGCTCATGCCCATGGCTTCAAACGCGCTGCTCATGGTGTTGGCCGTGTACATGCCGCCGCAGGATCCAGAGCCGGGGATTGCGTGCTGCTCTATATCCCTGAGTTCCTGGTCGCTGATCTTGTGCGCGGCGTTGGCGCCCACGGCCTCGAACACGCTGACGATGTTGAGGTCCTCGCCGTGCCACTTGCCCGGCAGGATGGTGCCGCCGTAAACGTAGATGGCCGGCACGTTGGCGCGCAGCATGCCCATCATGCCGCCGGGCATGTTCTTGTCGCAGCCGCCGATGACGACGACGCCGTCCATCCACTGGCCCATGACGCAGGTCTCCACGCAGTCGCTGATGACCTCGCGGCTGATCAGCGAATACTTCATGCCCTCGGTGCCCATGGCCATGCCGTCGGAGATCGTCGGCACGCCAAACATCTGCGCGTTGCCGCCGGCCTCGTGTATGCCCTCTATGGCGGCATCGGCCAGGCGCTGCAGCCCGGAATTGCACGGCGTGATGGTGCTGTGCCCGTTGGCCACGCCGACCATGGGCTTCTTGAAGTCGTCTTCCTTGTAGCCCATGCCGTAGAACATGGAGCGGTTGGACGCGCGCGCCTTGCCTTCGGTGATGTGCGCGCTGCGCCGGTTGATGGGCAGGATGGGGATGACTTTTTTCGGTGTGCTCATGATGTCTTGCTTGGCAGGGTTGGAAATCGGGAGCTGGACGGCGCGTCCGGAATCGGGAACTGGACGGCGCGTCCAGGGCCCCCAAGTATGCGCCAAGCGCGGCCGCCTTTTGGCAAAAGGGTCACAGCGATCCGGACGCAGCGCATGGCCACCAGGCGGCGGATGCGATGCGGTGTCGCGCGAGCAGGCAAAATCCGCACATGCTTGTTCATCCGCAATTTGATCCGGTGGCGCTGCAGGTCGGCCCGCTGTCCATACACTGGTACGGCATTTCGTACCTGGCCGCGTTCGCGCTTTTCTACGTGCTGGCCCGCCGTCGCCTGAAGCACCCGCAGTTTGCCGGCGTCCAGGCGCCGGCACCCTGGTCGTCCCGGGACGTTGAGGACATGCTGTTCTGGGGGGTGCTGGGCGTCATCGTCGGTGGTCGCCTGGGGTATTGCCTGTTCTACAAGCCGGCGTACTACCTGGCGCACCCGCTGCAGATCCTTGCCGTGTGGGAGGGCGGGATGAGCTTTCACGGGGGGTTGCTGGGCGTCCTGATCGCGATGGCGCTCTGGTCGCACCGGCGCCAGCGGCCCTGGTTCCAGGTCATGGACCTGGTGGCGCCCTGCGTGCCGCTGGGGCTGGCGTTTGGCCGCATCGGCAATTTCATCAACGGCGAGCTGTGGGGCCGCGTGGCGTCGCCAGACCTGCCCTGGGCCATGGTGTTTCCGCAAAGCGGCTCGCTGGTGCCGCGGCATCCCTCCGAACTCTATGAGGTGCTGCTGGAGGGGGTCTTGCTGTTTGTCCTGCTCTGGCTGTACGCGCGGGGGCCGCGCAGGACGGGCCAGGTCAGCGGCGCATTCCTGCTGGGCTACGGCGTGCTTCGCTTTGTCGTTGAGTTCTTCCGCGAGCCCGATGCGCATCTGGGCCTGCTTGCGCTCGGGCTGTCCATGGGGCAGTGGCTGTCCGTTCCCATGATCGTGGCCGGCCTGCTGATCTGGGCCTGGGGCAGCCGGCAGCCCCGGTGAGGGTTGCCGTTTTTGCCATTTTGGACCGCGCCAGGGGTTTTGCAGCGCCGCTGTCTCGGGTACACTTTCAGGGCAAGCGGACACGATTCTGGGCCGGCGCGCTCGGTCGCGGCCCCGCGGCTGAACCCGCCTGTGCCGGGCCCCAAACCCCAAGGAATTGAACTGATGTCAACCCTACGCTCTTTGCTGCTGTTGCTGGTTTGCGCCGCCGTGATCGTCTTTGTCGGCGTCAACTGGGGCGCGATGAACCAGCCCATGGACCTGTCGCTGGTGTTTACCGAGGTCCATGCCCCGCTCGGGCTGATCCTGCTGGGTCTGATGGCGGCGCTTGCCGTGGTGTTCGTGGCGGTCCTGGCGTATGGCCAGGGTGTTGCGCTGGTCGAGGCGCGGCGTCATGCGCGAGAGCTGGCAGCCCAGCGCGACCTGGCCGAAAAGGCCGAGGCATCGCGCCTGACCGAGCTGCGCGCGCACATGGACGAGGAGATGCAGCGCGTCAAGGAGACCATAGGCTTGCAGGGGCGGGAGGCCCTGGCGCGCATCGATCGCGCTGAGGTGGGGTTGCGCGAGCCGCTGGACAACGAGCTGGGGCAGCTGACCAGCGCCGTGCACAACCACAACCGGGACCTGCTCTCCCGCGTCGATCGCCTGGAGATCGGCTTGCGCGAGCGGCCGCTGGAAGCCCAGTTGCAACGCCTGGCCGATGCCGTGGACGCGTACAACCGCGACCTGCATTCGCGCGTGGACCGCCTGGAGATGGGCCTGATAGAGGGGCTGGCCGGGTATCTCCCCTCGTCGCCCAGCGTGCACCCGGCCGTATCACACGACGCCAGCAGTCGCAAGGCGCCGGCGCCGCATCACGGCGGCAAGCCCGAGCAGGAGCGCGAGGCGGAGCGGAAACCACAGGAACACGAGGCCGGGCGGGACCACCGCGACGTCGATTGACGGCGGCGCAAGCGCGGGGCCGGCTCTCAATCGCTGCTCATGGGGAGGCAACCTCATGATTGCATGGGCGCCGGGCGCCGGGCGTCGCTGTGGCCGTACATGACCTGCGGGCGGGGAGCGTGTGCTGGACCTGCCGCCGCTGAAAAAGCAGCTTGGTCAACGGGAGCCCGGCGGCTGCCGTTCTTCCGCCAAAGACCGCTGCGGTGCACGCCTGGTGCTGGCCGGTTCCGTGCATGAACGGCCGGCTTGGTCGGCGCTGACGCGGCACCGTGCGCGGAAAAGAGGTGACGAGCCTTTGCCCCGGCACTGGCTACGAAGTTGGGGCTGCTTGGTTCCCCACCTGACCCGATTCGCTTCTTCACCATGCGGGAAGGCCCGTCAGGGTCCATTGTATCGGTTTCGATTCCGCCGTGGCGCCGGGCCGGCTTGCCGCGCCAGACTGGCCTGCCGGCCCGTACAATAGAGGCCATGTCCTACGTTGTCCTGGCGCGCAAGTACAGACCCCGCCATTTTGGCGAGGTGGTGGGGCAGGAACATGTCGTTCAGGCGCTCACGCACGCGCTGGAGCAGCAGCGCCTGCACCACGCGTACCTGTTTGTCGGGACACGCGGCATAGGCAAGACCACGCTCTCGCGCATCCTGGCCAAGTCGCTCAACTGCACGGGCGCCGACGGCCAGGGCGACATCACCGCCGAGCCGTGCGGTCAGTGCCCGGCCTGCCTGGCCATCGATGCCGGCCGTTTCGTCGACTATACGGAGCTGGATGCGGCCAGCAACCGGGGCGTGGACGAGGTGCAGGGCCTGCTCGAGCAGGCCGTCTACAAACCGGTGCAGGGGCGCTTCAAGGTCTTCATGATCGACGAGGTGCACATGCTGTCCTCGCATGCGTTCAACGCCATGCTCAAGACGCTGGAGGAGCCGCCCGAATACCTCAAGTTTGTCCTGGCAACGACCGATCCGCAAAAGGTGCCCGTGACGGTCCTGAGCCGTTGCCTGCAATTCAACCTGCGCCAGATGGCGCCTGAAATCATCGCCGAGCAGCTCCAGCACGTGCTGGAGCAGGAGCAGGTGGCGGCAGAGCCGGCGGCGCTGCAGCTGCTGGCGCGCGCGGCGCGGGGGTCCATGCGCGACGCACTCAGCCTGACTGACCAGGCCATTGCCTACGGATCGGGCCAGCTGCAGGCCGAGCCGGTGCGGCAGATGCTGGGCAGCGCCGACCGCGACCTGGTCTTTGAGTTCATCGCTGCGCTGGCGGCGTCCGATGGCGCCGCAGTGATGCGCGGCGTGGATGCGTTGCGCCGCAGCGGCCAGTCTGCGGCAGCCACGCTGGAAGACATGGCTGGCATCCTGCAGCGCATGGCGGTGCTGCAGCTGGCATCCGACTACCCGGATCAGTCCAGTGACCCGGATGCGGTCCGCATGGCCGAGCTGGCGCGCCGCCTGCCGGCCGATGAGACGCAGTTGCTCTACAGCCTGTGCCTGCACGGGCGCAATGAGCTGGGGCTGGCGCCCGACGAGTACGTGGGCCTGAGCATGGCGCTGCTGCGCCTCCTGCCGTTCCGGGCGACGGCGGCAGGCGATGCGCAGGCAGGTACGGCACAAAAAAAAACGCTGAAAACGCCAGTCCGGCAGCCTGATGCAGCCGCAAGCGCGGCGGCAGCGCAGCGTGATGACGACGTGGCCGAGCCCGCTGCAGCCGGCCAGGGTGGACAGGGGGAGCCGGCAGCGGCAGCGGGCGACGCCGGACCGGAGCACGTCGCCGAGCCGGCGCGGGCCGCGGATCCCGGCTCCGCCACCGCAGACGCTGCAGAGTCAGACGCGGCAGCCGGGTTGGCACTTGAGCCGCCCGAGCCGGCGGTGGCGAGCAGCGCGCCTGCCGCGGCGGAGAACGAGGCAGCGCCTGCGTCCAGCGCGGCGTCCGGCGACTTCTGGGCGCAGCTGGTGCAGCAGCTGGTGCGCAGCGCTGCGGTCAAGGCGCTGCCACGGCAGCTGGCGCTGCAGTCGCAGTTGCTGGCGCGCAGCGGGTCATGCTGGACGCTGCGGGTTGAGAATCAGTCGCTGGCCAGCGCCGCGGTGCGCGAGCGCCTGGAAGCGGCATTGGCCGACCAGGGCCATCCGGTCAGGCTGGAGCTGGAGTTTGGCAGCGTGAGCGACAGCCCCGCCAAGCGGCGCGCGGCGGCCCGGGCCAGGCGGCTGGCTGACGCCGAGGCGCTGCTCATGGCCGATCCGTTCGTACAGAAGATGATGCGGGATTTTGACGCCCGGGTGGTTCCGGGCAGCATCCAGCCGTTGTGATTTATTGGCATTGAAAAGGAAAGACGCATGTTCAACAAGGGTCAGCTTGCAGGTCTCATGAAGCAGGCGCAGGCGATGCAGGAAAACATGAAGAAGGCGCAGGAAGAGCTGGCGCACCTGGAGGTGGAGGGCGAATCCGGTGCCGGGCTCGTGCGCGTGCTCATGACCGCCAAGCACGACGTCAAGCGCGTCACCATAGACCCCAGCTTGCTGGAAGACGACAAGGACATGCTGGAGGACCTGGTTGCAGCCGCTTTCAACGCGGCCGTGCGCAAGGCCGAAGAAGTGTCCGAGGAAAAAATGGGCAAGCTGATGCCAGGCGGCATGGGCGGGCTGCCGCCGGGGATGAAGCTGCCATTCTGACCCGCAACGCGTGCCATTGGACGCGATCAAGACGGCCCTGGATGGATGACGGACCGGACGGCCCCGCATGAGCAAGCGTGACACCGACGCCATCGATACGCTGGTCCAGGCGCTGCGGCGCCTGCCCGGCATCGGCGTACGCTCGGCCAACCGCATTGCCTTCCACCTGCTGCAGCACGACCGCCGCGGCGCCGAAATCCTGGCGACCGCGCTGCAGGCGGCCGTGCAAAAGGTGCGGCACTGCCGGCTGTGCCACACGTTCACCGAACAGGAGGTGTGCAGCATCTGCAGCGATCCAAAGCGCGACGCCACGCAGCTGGCGGTGGTCGAGACGCCAGCCGACCAGGCTGCGCTGGAGCGCACCGGCGCGTTTGCCGGCCGCTATTTCGTGCTGATGGGGCGGCTCAGCCCGCTGGACGGCGTGGGGCCGGGCGAGATCGGGCTGCAGCAGCTGCTGGACCGCGCCTGTGACGGCACCGTGCAGGAACTCATCCTCGCAACCAACTTCACGGCCGAAGGCGAAGCCACGGCGCACGTCATCGGCCAGGCGCTCCGGCACCGCGGCATCAAGGTGACGCGGCTGGCGCGCGGCGTGCCTGCCGGCAGCGAGCTGGAATACGTGGACCTGGGCACCGTCGCGCACGCCTACGTGGACCGCCGCTGAAGCCGGCGCCAGCGGACCGGGCCGCGCGCTGCGGCCGCTGTCAGGCCATTGCTGCCTGCAGGTGCCTGCGCGCCAGGGCCGCCACGGTTTCCGGTTTGCGTATCGACAGCGATTCCTGGTGCAGCATCTGGAAGAAGTTGATGTCGCTGGTCTCGAGCTGGCCGTAGGCGATGCGCGAGACCAGCCGCAGGTGCAGGGGCATGGCGCTGGATTCGGTCAGCATCAGGTTGAAGCTGGCCAGGCCCTGCTCGGTCAGCGCCGCAAACAGCGCCAGCAGGCTGCGCGCCAGCGCCTGCCAGTCCGGCGTACGCAGCTGCACGATGCGGTCGGCCTGGAAAACGCCGATGAAGTCGTTGTGGCTGCGGGGCGCAAACGCGTGCAGCCAGCGCAGCGGCCCCAGCTCGCCCACCCAGCGTTCGCCAAAGCGCTGCTCGGCCTGGCAGAGCAGCTCCAGGTAGTCGGCACCGGCCCTCTTCCGGAACGCGTGCCCGCAATCGTTCATGTCGCGCTGGTAGTTGCTGGCCGTGTGCGACAGCGTCACGTGCAGGTGCGGATGCAGGATGCTGCCGCCCGACGCCGGCAGGTAGTTCCAGTTGATTGCCGCGTGCAGCGATTGGCCGGCCTGCGCCTGGATCCGGGTCACGTAGTCCTGCGCGGCAAGAAAGCCGTCAACCAGCAGCGCTTCTGAAAAATCGGGCAGGCGCAGGTAGTGCTCAGCGCCCAGTACCACGAGCCCATTGTGCGCGCTGTAGGGAAACAGGTTGGGGAAAACGGTGGCATTGCCGTGCGTGATCAGGCCTGCCTCGGCCACATCCGGGGTGAAGCGCGGCGTCAGCGTGTGCAGGTTCTCGGGACAGAAGGGGCAGGCGGCGCCGGCGCTGCGTTCGGCTGCTGCGCTGTAGTCGGGGGCCTGGAACACGGCGCCCGGATCGGGCAGCAGGCGGCTTGCGGCACCGGTCAGCGGGTCAAGGCGGACCTCCACAACGCGGGCGATGGGCTGGCCATCGGCGCCGGTGAAGCGGAAGGTTTCCTGCGTCTTGTCAAAGGCTATGGCTGTCATCGTCGGCTCCTGCACGGTCCACCCGGTGGCGAGGTGAGTCTGGTATCGTCCGCAGCCCGGGACCTGAGAGCTTGAGAACAAATCCATCATGCCCGCTTTGACCGTCAGAATCCGCCCACTCTGCGTTGCAAATGCTCGCCATGGCACCAGCCATGCCTGCGCTTTGCGTCTTGATTGGACAAATTC
>Ga0172382_10002436_pt1 | contig 31154 bp, 24 predicted proteins | sample Leawel138RmetaG_FD_122245 | JGI IMG/M metagenome (GOLD analysis project Ga0172382, IMG submission 122245) | Leachate microbial communities from a municipal landfill in Southern Ontario, Canada - Leachate well 138R metaG | ecosystem: Engineered > Solid waste > Landfill > Unclassified | place...
GAAACGGTACTCCATCACCCCGACCATCATCAGCGGCAACAGCCGGTAGACCATGATTCCGGCCGAGTTGGGCTGGTTGAAGATCAGCCCCTTGCCGGCCAGCTCCGCTGCCAGGCGCTCGACTTCGTCAGCCGTCTTGCCGCTGCTTTCCACCAGTTGGTCCAGGGTCTGGGAAGGGGCTTTGTCGAAGGCGGCGATCAACGCCAGGGCCTCCGGAGCGTCGCCCACCACCTCGGCCACGATAGCCCGGGCCGTCTCGCCGGCCGGAAACGGCACCATCCCCTGGCGGCAGATCACCTCTGTGGCTTTTTTTAGCTGATTTTCCATGGATGCGGATATCATGAAAATTTTCCTTTCCAGGCGACCACGGTTTTCAGCCCCTATAGGGCTTCTAAGGCGCAAGCCATCGAAACCCCCCCACCGCCGCACAATGTCGCCAGGCCCAGTTGCTTCCCGGATTGTCGAAGCCCGTATATTAACGTTATCATGATTCTGGCGCCAGTCGCCCCAATGGGATGTCCCAATCCGATCCCCGACCCATTCAGGTTGGTTCTGTTTCGGTCCAACCCCAATTCACGTTCGCAACCAAGATACTGGGCGGCAAAAGCCTCGTTGACCTCCACACGCTCGAAATCCGCAATGGCAAAACCACTTTTGGACAACAGGCTTCGGACCGCAGGGACCGGTGCAAGACCCATAATGGAAGGATGGCACGCCCCCATCCCTGTGGCCCTGATGCGCGCCAACGGCGAAATATCGAGTTCGTTGGCTTTTTCCGCACTCATCAAAACCATACCGGCCGCGCCGTCATTCAGCCCGCTGGAATTCCCGGCAGTCACCTTTCCACCTTCCGCGACAAAAGCAGGGGGAAGCTTTCTCAGATCCGCCAAGGTGATTCCAGGACGAAAATGCTCATCGGCTTCGAAGATCGAAACCGTCCCTTTCCTACCGGGCACTTTAACCGCGACAATCTCTTCCCTGAAGCGCCCCTCCAGCGTGGCCGCCTCGGCGTTATGGTGGCTTCTCAGGGCTACCGCATCCATATCTTCACGTGAAATATCAAGGTGTTGGGCCACGAATTCCGCTGTATGTCCCATTATATAGGGCTTGCCTCTAAAAAGGGAAAGCGGCGGCTGAGTGCTATCTACCGGGCCTTCTTCTGGATGTGGGATAAGGTGGGAACCGCAATACAGCGAACGCATCAATGCGTCTACCATCACCTGGTCCTGAAGGCGGCACCCCCACCGGGCCGTTGGCACCTGATAGGCCACCCCGGACATGTGTTCGACACCCCCCGCCAGGATGATATCCGCCATGCCGGCCTGGATCATAGCCGCCCCGGAAAGCGCAGCCTCCATGCCAGAGATGCAAACCCGATTGATGGTAACCGCCGGCACGCTGTCGGGAATGCCCGCCATCAACGCAGCCACTCGAGCCACATTCAACGTGTCCGCCGGCTCGATGCAACAACCATAGCGAACATCATCGATCATGGAAGGATCGATGTTCGCTCTTCGAATTGCCTCTTTCATCGTCACAGCGGCAATGGCCGCAGCGCTCATGTCGCGCAAAGATCCACCGAACTTCCCGATGGCGGTCCTGCAAGCCGATACAATCACAACATCTTTCATCTTAGGCCCTTTCGTGCCCCATTGGGTCTAGCGGTCGGCCAGATCAGGAGGCGGAAGGTTTAAAATTTCCAGAATACAATTTGCGACAGCCCCGGGCAGATCGCCCTCAGGAATCGAACGCTGATTGACCCTGGCCCCTTGAACGGAAACACGCGGTTCGGGCCTGTCCATCACGGTGACTTCTTCATCCAGACAAGCGTGGGCGCACCCGTTAACAAGCAACAGGAGGTCCGGTGATTCAAATGAATTTAGATTAACTGCATCTCCGATCAGTGCCTTTACCTCTCTCACGAGGCGGCCGCGGTCAATTTCCGGATTGCATCCACCGCAGAATTTGACCTCAACGGAAGGACGGAAGGTCATCGCTACCTCCACTGCTGTGGATCTTAAATAGCCAATGTCTCTGGCCAATCGTTCAATCTTGTTTTAACATTTTATCCCGGACGTCGTCCCAATATTCCTTTTCGGACATGCCGACGATGGTTTCGAACTTTTCGTCCCGAAGAATTCCTGCCACCGTTTCCGCATACTGCCGCTTCCGCTCAATGCCGCTTCGACGGGCAATCATGATTTTCTGCGCCGCCGGTGATCCGGCGCCGTGCATCGCCTCGGGCAATCCTGCGCCTACGGACATGTTTTCAACCAAACGCAGCATTTTGAAAATATCATCGACGGCAACGCCTTCCTTTCCGCGAAAGCACTCTCTGAGGATCTCTCCGACTTCAGGGAGGTCCAAGTCCTTTTCGGCAGGCAAGGTGATAATCTTGCCACCGGCGATATCCTGCGCAATCCGCATCCATTCGTATACCATCTGCGTAATGTTGAGTTTGGTTACATTAGCCAACATCGGATTGATATTGTAGGCGCCCGACGGCGTTTTGTGGCCTTCATAGGAACATGCCAACGAGCATGACCAGCATGTTTCGGCCAAAGCGATCATGTCAGTCAGCTTGTCGACGATGTGAGAAGCCTTGGCGACCCCGTGGGCGTCGGCGATCCAGTGAGAGGCACCGATCACCACATCCGCCAAGCCCACCTTGCATCCACCATAATTCGAACGGTGATATCCTGCGAAGGTCTCCACCAACGAACCACAGAACTCATGCTCGCCGGCCATGAAAACGCGTTCCCAGGGGACGAACACATTATCGAAGACAATGATGGCCTCTCCACCGACAATGGCGTACTTGGGGTTGCCGGCATCCAGCGGGCTTTCCAGCCGGCGACTGTCGTTGGTCTGCCGGGAAAAGATGTAGCGGATTCCAGGAGCATCGACTGGCACGGCGAATGCGACGGCGAAATCTGCGTCATCGGCCCCCATGGCCCGAGTAGGCAGAGCGACGATTTCGTGAGAATTGATCACACCGGTAATGTGAGCCTTGGCGCCATTGACGATAATGCCATCCTTGGTTTTTTTGCTGATATGCAAATAGGCGTTAGGATTTTTTTGCTGCGACGGGCGCAGGCTCCTGTCGCCACGCGGGTCAGTCATGGCGCCGGCCGACATTAGGTCCTTTTGCTGCACCTGGGCCAAAAAATCCCGGAATGCCTGATGATACGCAGTACCGTTTTTTTGATCCATGTCATAGGTGGTGCAGTACAATGCATTCAACGCGTCCAGACCGACACAACGCTGGAAACAGGTTCCGGTTTTCTGGCCGAGCAAGCGCATCATCCGCACCTTTTTGACCAAATCGTCGATGCTGTGATGAATATGGGTGAAACGATTGATCTTGGCGCCGTCCAGATGCGAGCGTGCGGTCATGATCGCTTCGTATTCCGGATCGTGGGCCAGTTCATAGGTCATGGCCGCAGTGTGGATATGCGGCTGGAACATGGGCTCATCCGCTATGTGGATGATTTTTTTCCCCATGAAATAGACTTCCAGATTCAATTTTCTCAGCGATTCAATGTATTCTTTGCCGGTCATCATGATGAAATCCATTCTCCCTTTTAAGAAGTTTTTACTCCCGAAAGAATATCCATTGCCGCCCGGCAGTAGATCTCCACCCCAGTCAAAAGTACATCCTCGTTGAAATCGAATGTCGGGCTGTGCAGCGGTCCCGCCGATCGCCCCCCTATTCCAAGAAAAACCATGCAACCGGGAACCTTCTGGAGATAATAGGCGAAGTCCTCGCCGCCCATGGTCGGTTCTGGGGTGAGAACGCACTCTGCACCAACAGTTGCCCGCGCCCACCGGCGGACCTGATCGGCGATCCCGACATCGTTGATGGTCACGGGGTAGCCTGGCTGGTAATCCATTTCGTATTGGGCCCCCATGGAATTGCACACCCCGGCCGCAACGTGCGCTATCCGCTCGGACCAGGAGTGCCATACGTCCATATCGAAGGTTCTGGTAGTGCCGCAAAGCTGTGCCTCGGCGGCGATGACATTAAATGCACTCCCGGCGTGAAAGGCACCGACGGTGATGACGGCGGGTGTCAAGGGATCGATTTTTCGACTCACCACGCGCTGCAGCGCCCCCACCACCTGCGTACCGATTTCAAGCGCATCGACACAGCGATGAGGCATCGCCCCGTGGCCACCCCGTCCGATGATCTTCAGGTCGAAACGATCCATGGCTGCCATGATCGGTCCCGGTCTAACACCCACTGTTCCTTCGGGCAGGTCTGGCCAGACATGAAAAGCCAATACCGTATCCACCGCCGGATCCTCCAGAACGCCTTCGGTGATCATGGGCGCGGCGCCACCCGGTCCCTCCTCGGCCGGTTGAAACAAAAACTTGATCGCTCCGCCCAGGGGCGGGTCAAGGTCACGCAAGATTATGGCCGCTCCGAGCACCATGGCCATGTGTCCATCATGGCCGCAGGCATGCATGGCACCGGAATGTTTGGATGCAAAGCCGAGGCCTGTCTGTTCGACCACCGGCAAGGCGTCCAGTTCGCTACGCAACATCAGTGTCTTTCCGGGGCGAGGAAAGCGATGAACCCCCACTACACCGGTGCCCGCAATGCCGGTTGTCACCGCCATTCCGAGACGATCGAGCTGCTCGGCAACAAATGCCGACGTTTTTTTTTCAGTGAAAGCCGTCTCCGGGATTTGATGTAAACTACGCCGGAGCCGGATAATTTCTTCTTTCCGGCGAATTATGGCATCTTTCAAATTTTCCATCATCGCCCTCGACTTGCCGGTAGGATAAAGGTGCCAGCCGGCGGGAATGCCTTTTAAAACAAATTGTAATTCGATTGGTAGCGGGCCGGATTCCTGTCCTTGAGAACGGTCGCCTCGGATATCGTTCGGCACTTTTCAAGAAGCGCCGGATCCAGATCTGCGAACACAACGGTTTCGGTCTCGCCATCGGTTGCGCAGCTGATGATTCCGTCTTCCACTTGAAGGATGTCGTCGATAGGCCCCAGCACGGCTGAGCGACCATAGGCGGTAAAAGGTCGATCGACGGGTACGGAAAGTCGACCGGCGCTATGGCACTCCAACACGTACACTTGGTTTTCCACCGCGCGGGCCGCACAGCAGCGATGAACGCGGTAGTAGCCACGCCGGGTGTAGGTAGCCGCCGGTGTGATCAAAAGTGTGGCCCCGTTGAGCATCAAATGCCGCCCAACTTCCGGAAACTCTGAATCGTAACAGGTCATCAAGCCTACGCGAGTGCCAAGAATGTCGAAAACGGACAGTTCCTCCGAACACGCCGTCCCCCAGTCCACCTCCCCGGGGAACAGATGATTCTTGCGTTGCCGGACAAGGCGACCATCGGGATAAAAGAGGTGGGCCGTGTTGAATCCCGGTCCTTGAGAGGACGGGCAGACCCAATGACTGCCACCCACAATGGCGACTTGATGCGCCTTGGCCAAATCCGTAAAAACAGCCTCGTAGCGGGGGGTGAAACCGGCGATGATTTCCCGCACCGGCTTCTCCAATCCTTCATAGCGCAACCCGCTGCCGGCCATGGCAAGCAATCCGAATGTCACGAATTCGGGGAAAACGACTAAATCCGGTCGCTCTTCCCATGCTTTGGAGAACTGATCGCGGATATGCGCTTCCAATTCATCATAGCTCGGGGTATCGCGAAGCTGAAATTGGCACAGGGCAACACGAAAAGGCTTGGTCACGATCATCACCTCGCTTGTTATCCTGGTTGATGGGGGTCGGCAGGATGACGGCGTGGTGGCTTTTCGGCGGAGTTCGGCATCCCGCCGAAAAGCCTTTCACACAACTGTTGACTTGCTGAAACGATAAAAAAACCTTAAATCCGTCCCGACATTTTGAGCATATCCTTGAGCAGCTCGCCGGCCTTGGCACAGTACTTGGGGTCTTTCTTGGAGTACTCGTCGACGACCTCGATGGAAAACTTTCGCATTTGGGCTACCGTATCGGCGTCCATGTAGCAGAGCTCACCCATCTTTTCCTTCTGGAATTTTTCTATGCATATCATATCATTATAGCCAGACCAGCGAAGGAAATCGATCCCGGACGATCGGGCGCACTCCTCAATGATCGCCTTGATATCAGAGGGCAATGCGTCCCATTTTTCCTTGTTCATGAAAATCTCGCCGTTGTTGACCTCGGCGAGGTAGGGCATGCTGATGTAGTCGGTAACTTCTTGAAACTTCATGTCCCAGGCGGTGGAAACGCCTCCCCAGTGGGCACCGTCGCAGACGCCGGTTTGCAAAGCTTGGTAGACCTCCTCTCCGGGAAAAAAGACGGGCGTGGCGCCGGCTTTCTGAAATACCTGGGCAGCGATACCGGTACTGCGGACTTTAAATCCTTTGAAATCATCCAGAGTCCGAATCTCCTTGCGCGAATAAAGCGCCAAACCGGTGCAGGGTAGAGGTGCCACGAACTGAAGCCCCTGTTCGGCATAGGCTTCCCTGAAGACCTCAATGGCGCCCATGTCGTGAAAATAAGCGTACATCTCTGCCACCGTTTCCCATGAGAAGCACTGGCCGTTGATGTGGCCTGCTACGGGGACCTGCCCGATCCAATAGGCCGGCCAGATCAAGGCGATTTCGAATAACCCTCGCCCGACCGCTTCGAAAACGTCCTTGGTCGGAACGATGGCCCCCGGCGGCAGGGGCGTGATGTCGACCTCACCGTCAGTGGCCTCCCGCACACGTTCAGTGAAGCGGACATACACATCCTTGTAGTAACCGACACCAGTGGGCCAGTGGGTCTGCATACGCCAGCGATACTTGGCCTTCGACTTGGCTCGAGCAACGCTGGGCAAGGCGCTGGCCGCCGCAACCGCAATACCGGCCTTGAGCATATTCCGTCTTGAAATGTTTTCCGACATGCTTACCTCCTTTTTTTCTGCAATATGGGGTTACCGGCGAGCGCCAATGCACTGCCGCCTGTCCTGCGGGCACGGTGAAAACCCGATGGTTTCCATTCCGGATGCCCGAATCCCGGGTTGACAAAAGGACGACTTATTGGTCCTTGAGTTGTCGGCGCAGCATTTTACCTGTCATCGTCTTGGGCACCTCGTCGATGATTTCCACAATGCGCGGGTATTTGTAGGCCGCCAGGCGTTCCTTGCAAAACTGGATCAACTCTTCGCTGGTGGTCTTGCCCTTAAAGTCTTCGATCAGTGAAACAAAGGCCTTGACCGTTTCTCCGCGATAACTGTCCGGCACACCGACCACCGCCGCCTCCTTGACCCCCGGGTGCTGGTAAAGCACGTCCTCGACATCTCGAGGCCAGACCTTGAACCCGGACACATTGATCAGGTCCTTTTTGCGATCGACGATGTAGCACCATCCCCGTTCATCAATCTTGGCAACATCACCGGTGTGAAACCGGCCGTCGACGATGGCCTTGGCCGTTTCTTCAGGCTTCTGCCAGTATCCACGAACGATGCTGGGTCCCCGCAGGACCAGTTCGCCTTCCTGGCCTAACGGCACTTCCGTTTGCGGATCGTCTACGTCTACGATCCAGGCTTCGATACCAGGAATGATCAACCCCACCGAAAGGGCACCCGAATCCGGATCCACCGGTCCCTCCATGCCCAAAGGGGTGATGGTGGCCGGGGAGGTGCTTTCGGTCAGCCCGTAGACGTTGTAGATCGTCAAGCCCATGGCCTCCTTGAATTTATTTACCGTTCCCGGCGAAACCGGTGCCCCGCCGCTGTATGCCTTGGTGAAGCTCGACAGATCAAACGACCTGAGATCGGGATGGTTCAGCAAGGCGATGTACACGGTGATTGAAGCAACGGTGAAACTAATGCGGTGTAGTTGAATCAATCGCAACACATCCGTTGCGTCGAAACGATTGTGCAACACCACCGGAATCGCCAGGTGAAAACCGATAGCCTGGTGGGCCACGATGCCGGTGATGTGAAACAAGGGGGCGATACCCAGGATCACGTCGGAGCGATTCAGCCGCACGCTCGCTTGGTACACATGACAATTGTGGCCGATATTGGCATGGGAGATTATGGCTCCTTTAGGTGGCCCGGTGGTGCCCGAAGTGTAGACGAGATAGGCGATGTCTTCGGGCTCCGGCTTCTGCACCGGGAAGGGCCGATCTTTGAAAGCTTCGATCAACGCCATGAAATCGGTGGCCTCGCCGAAGACTGCTTTTTGAATCCCTGCAAGCTGGTCCGGCATCGGCTGTTCGTCACCAAGCAAATCGAGGGCCGACGTGGTGATGATGGTCCTGTCGGCGGCGGCCTCGTGGATCGTTTTGGGGTAGAGCACGTCTTCACAAAGAATCATCCGTGCCCCACTGTCAGACAGCAGGTGCTTCAGATCCTTGCTGGTGTACATGGGATTGACTGGAACGACCGTGCCGCCCAGCATCCAGACCGCCACGGAGGCAATGATCGCCTGGGGGATGTTCTGCAGGACGAAAAGCATCCGATCCCCGCGCTTGAAACCCATCTGTCCCAAAGCGGCAGCCAGGGATCGGGCCATTGCGTCTGTTTGTGCAAAGGAAATGGCCCGTTCGAAGTAGTAGATACATGGATCCTGGGGGTATCCGGCAACCGCTTGGTTGAACTTGTCCAGAACGGTCTCACGGGAAGCGGCAAACTCTGTTGGAAGCCAGTCCGGGTAGGTCCGGAGCCACGGTTTGAGGTCATAATCAGTTGACATTTTACCTCCTTTTCGGACTACCAAGCCGTCCAGCCGCCATCGATGAGAATACTCTGGCCGGTAATGAAGTCTGAGGCCGTGCTGGCCAGGAATATCACCAGTCCTTCGATCTCCTCCACGTGCCCCCATCGGCCCATCGGAGTGCGATCGTTGATGAAGGCGAAGCGCTCTTGGTCATACCGGATCTGCTTGACCATCTCGGTCTCGAAATAGGTCGGTGCGATGGCGTTGACCCGCACGCCCTGCCTGGCCCACTCCAGTGCCATGACTTTGGTCATTTGCTCCACCCCGCCCTTGGCCGAGGCGTAAGCGAGCTGATTGGGCAAGGCGACGTGGCCCAAAATAGAGCTCATGTTGATTACCTTGCCGTAGCCCCGCTGGATCATCTGGGGCACCACCGTCTGGGCAACGAGATAGTAGGCCTTCAGGTTGGTGGCGATGATCCGATCCCACTCCGATTCGGGAAATTCGAGCACCGGCACGCGGTGGTTTGTTCCTGCGTTGTTGAACAAAATATCGATGTGACCGAAATGGGACAGGATGCTGGCGACCCCGGCTTGGACGCTGTCCTTGCGCGTCACATCGAAGGAAAAACCGGTGGCCTTGACGCCCAGATGGCGGATGTTCGCCACCGCCTGGTCGATATCCGCCTGGTTGCGTCCGCAGATGGCGATGTCGGCACCGGCCTTGGCCAGAGCCGTGGCCGCCGCATAGCCCAAACCTTTGGAGCTTCCGGTGACCATCGCGATCTTGCCCTTCAAGTCAAACAACTCAAGACTCATGACACTTCCCTCCCTTTTGCCAAGCTGGAAATTGCTTTGGTGTGAATCGGTAAAGATGGCGAGAGACCCCCTGACCCCACCATCTGAGACGATGCCACGTTCGGATCAATGCCCTCTTCCAACGGGAGGTGTGATAACCACCATTCGGTCTGTCCGCGTTAAAACCCCCCTCACCACACTTCCAAGTACCGCCTTGCTCAGTGCACTCCGGCGGGTCGGCCCCATGACAATCGTGTCACAATCATACTGCTCGGCCATTTCGATGATGGCATCGACGACGTTTCCTTCTGTGACTACGACATCGCTGTTTCCCGGCGACGGCCGCTGCGCCTGCACGTCCATCATGGCCAAATCGCAAAATCGTTGCAGCTCGGACTGAATCATGGCGATGTCATGACGCTTGCCCACTAAAGTGGAGCGGGCGTTGTCTGCTGCTTTTTGGCGCATTTTTGCGATGATCGTCTGATCCAGAAATCCCTTGGCGCTCGTCGGGATTTCTTCCATGACGTAGAGAAAAACGATCTGGGCACAGTAACGGCCCGCCAGGCTGGCTGCATAGGTGAAAGCATGCCGCGAAGTTTCGGTAAGATCAGAAGTAAACAGAATCTTTTTGATTTCAGGCACCATCATCTGCGTCCTCTCCGCGAGATTCGGTTGAAAAATGGGTGAACGTCGGCCTCAGGTGGTTCCGCAAAACTGGAACGGCCGCCCCGCTGCCTCGGCTTCTTCAATCAGTAGTTGGGCTGTCCAGCGCGCGGCCCGTCCCACCACCGCCGGACACTTGTCCGAATGGCCGCCCGCTTCAAGAAACTGATCCCATTCATCAGGATGGTTCAAGCGGTAGGCGCGACCTATAACTCGCTGATGGATGCCGCGGCAAAGCGACGTGCCATATTCGGCCACAAATCTTTCGTGCAGCCGGTTGGCCATTCGATAGGACTGGAACCGGAGCCCCTCACGATCATCCAGATTCTCCAGGGTGCGCCCGAAGAAAAGGCTCAGGGCCATGGCACCACCTGTCAGTCCCCCGCAGGAACCTTCGATGGAGAGCCCGACCCCGCCTCCAAGCCCCGTTGCAGCCTTGAAAGCGTTCGGATCGCGTAGCATGGGAAAACATTCCATCAGCGCGCCCAACGCGCACTGGGCGCACCCGTGATAGGTCTGCTCGAATCGAAACGCCCGTTTCTCGACGTCATTCAGCAGCGCCGCCTCAGAGGGGTAGGCCAGTTTCATGGTCTCTTTCTTGTCATGCATCGCTCAAATCCCCCGCAATCGGCGCCAAGCCACGCGACGCCCGTTCCTGATTGACCTGCGCCAGCAATCCTTTTGCAGGCGTTCGGAGGTGGAACCCGACCTCCGATTCCAGGCGGCTACCGTCAACCTGGTATGGATAGGGCCACAGAGGTGCCTCCAGATTGAAATCAATCCGGGCGCCCGGGCAGTATCGAGCCACTATGGCGGCGAACTCTCCCGGGGTCGCGGTTGCTCCCCCCGAATTGTAAACCCGATGCTGCAGCGCCTCGACCTTAGCCAAACGCACGAGCTGTTCGGCTGAATCATCCACATAGATCAACGATGCCTTCATGTCTGGCCTGATGGCCAAATGAACAGGATCGCCGGACACCGCACCGGCCACCAGCCGGCTGGTCCACGCCGTGACGCCTCGATCCGCCCGTGAACTGCCATAAACAGCTGATATCCGAACAGAAACAATTTCCATTGCGTATCGTTTAGCGAATCGCTGGGCCATGAATTCATTGAAAACCTTGGTCGCCCCGTATATGGATGAAGGTTGCATGAGGGATTCATCTTCAGTGACAGAACGGTCCCCGTAGGAAGCCTGGGGAGCATAGGCGGCGATCGAACTGCAAAAGACGACCCGCCTCACCTTGTTGAGGCGTGCGGCCTCGAAGATGTTCATCGTGCCCATGACGTTGGTTTCCGCCGCCTTGTGCGGATCGTTCTCGCCTTCGGCCGTCAGGGCATAGGCCACATGGATCACCGTGTCACACGCCATGCCGTCGAAAGCCTTGACGACATCGGCATAGTTGCGGATATCGACGGCCACTCTTTCCAGTCGGCCACCTGGATGGTCGGCAATGGACCACGGATTGCGGGAAGCCACCCGCACCTGGTCCCCCGCATCAAGCAACATTTCGACAACCCTCAAACCGACGAACCCAGTTCCACCAAAAACCAGAACATTCATGATTCTCTCCCTGCAGTTCTCCAGTTACATTTTCATGGCATTGGGAAGCCAAGTGATGAGGTCCGGGAATACCATCATGAGAAACAGCGCCCCTATCATGATTAAAATGAAAGGTATGACACTACGAAAGATAACGTTCATCTCTGTCGTTGGGCTGAGGGATTTCAAATAGAACAGATTGTAGCCGAAAGGCGGCGTGATATAGCCGATGCACAAGGCCACGTTGAACACTACACCGTACCAGATGGGGTCGAAATTCATCTGGGTGACGACTGGATAGAAGAGCGGCAGGCAGAGGAGGATAATACCCATGGGATCAAGGAACATGCCCAGCACCAAGATTGCCATCTGAAGAATAAAAATCAACGCCCAAGGGCTGACATCGAGACTCATGAGCATGCTCTGGACGAAATAGATTCCGCCACCACCGCTATAAATGGCCACGAACCCGGACGCGCCAAACATGATCCAGAGAACCATGCCGGTAATGCTGGCGGTCTGATAGGCCGTCTCCTTGAAAAAAGCCCAGGTGAATTCCCCGCGCACAGCCACGCAGATCAGCACGGCCAGCGCCCCGACCGAAGAGGCCTCCGTTGGAGTGGCGATTCCGAAAAAGAGGGAGCCTAAAATGGAGAGAATGATGAGCGTTGGCAAGGTTACAGATTTTAAAGCTAGGAGCTTTTCTCGCATGCTTGGGTTTTCTTCCAAAGCCGGGCAAAGTTCCGGTTGAAGCCAGGCGCGCACCAAAATGTAGGCCATGAACAACAGGACGATTCCGACTCCGGCCACCAGTCCGCCGGCAAACAACTTTCCTATGGATTGGCCGGTCATCATGCCGATGACGATCAGGGTGATACTCGGCGGGATAAGAATCCCGAGGGTTCCCGAAGATCCAATGGATCCGAAAATGATCAATTCATTGTAGTTTTTCTGGCGCATGGGCGGAATGGCCACCAACCCGGTGGTCACGGTAGAGGCCGAGCAGTTGCCTGTCATGGCTGAAAGAGCCGCGGCAAAAGCACAGGTGCCCACGGCCAACCCGCCTCGCAGGCGGCCGGACCACAGGTAGAAGGCGTTGTACATGTCCTCGGCGATCTTGGATTTGGAAAGGGCCACGCCAATGAAAACAAAAAGCGGTACCGCCGCCAGCAGCAACATCCACATGTAGTTGAACACCCCGGTCACGATGGGCATCAAGCCGGCCGGCCCGTACATCAGCAGTGCTGAAATCACTCCGATTGCCCCAAGGGCAAAAGCCAGCGAGACCCCGAACATGATGCACAAAACCAACGAACCGAACATGCCGATGGTCAACAGGACTTCAGTACTCATATTTCACTCCCTTCACCAAGGTCAAGCAGGAGGTGGTCAGGCGCGAAAGCCCTTGCAATAAAATCAACACAACACCAACCACCAACAGAAATTTGATCGGATAGACCGGATGGGCCAAGGCCATCTCATCCGCTTCGCGGATGGAGAAAGATTTGGCAAAAAAAGTCACCCCCTCCTTGACCAGCACCACGCACCAGAGGACCAACAAGGCATAGTTGACAATGTCCAGGGCAGCGCGGACGCGCAGGGAAAAACGCTGATAGATAATGTCGACGCGCACATGGCCGTCTTTTAATAGGGTATAGGCCCCCACCAGCACGAAATAGCTACCGAAAAGCCGCTGCGTGTAACCATGTGCCCACACGGTTGGCGCGTTGAAGAAATAGCGGGAAATGACTTCGAAGGCGAGCATCAGGATGCCGACGTAAATCAAAAAGGAAGTCGCCCTTCCCGACCAATCACTGATCTTGTCGACGATTCGCAAAACGGATTTCATCTTGTTTTCTCCCCTCCCCTGGGTTGGTCTTCTTCAAAGGTGGCTTACACCGATAAATCGATTCCTCCGAAGTCGGGGGCTTGGTTCTTCAACCGCGAATCGTCCAGGGAATCGTCGATTCCCGCCAGATATCGCGCCAGCCGCTTCTTGTCTTCGAAATCGTATCCGATGTTCAAGGCGATGGTTTCCATGATGGGCGAACCACCGCCGTGGACACCGGCGATCTTGTACCAGGAGGCCATGCTCGATGCGCCCACGTTTTCGACAAATTGCCAAATCTTGCGAGACGTTTCAGGTGACAGCCGCGGGTTTCGCACAATGAAGCGCTCCAATGCTTCCTTGTGCCGGCCCTGTTCAAAATCGCCACCGAAGGGCATGGTGACGGCGATGCCACCGGCGATCTCGGTCAAGAGGTTGTATTCGTGGTAAATGGTCTCGCCGGTAAGGCGTCTGCCGACATTGCTGTAAATTTCGTTTGGGAAGAAAACGCCGCTATCGGTTTTATGGCCAAATACGGCGGCCGCGATTCCCGCAGCGTAGGCAAGTTCGGCAGCCCCGGCGAATTCAGAAAGCTTTTCCTTAACGTGACTGGCCTTTTCAATGTTGTTGGCTTCAGCCGCCAAGGCAGCTGCGCCGCAAAGAATATCTGATACTGCAGGCTTGCATCCGCTATAGCTATGCCGGTGGGAGTCGGCAAACAACAGGGCCATGCGCCGCCCGAATTGCCACTCGCCGCACATGAAAACCCTTTCCTTGGGAACGAAGACCTTGTCGAAATAGACGACACAGTCCGATACACCGTAGCGGCAGAAAGGACCGGCTTCAGGGTCGTCCTTCTCTCGCAACCATACCGGCCGGGTGATGAGGCTGAGCCCTTCGACGTCCGCCGGTACGGCGAAAGCCACGGCAAAATCCCGATCAGCCTCGGTCAAGGCGCGCGTGGGCAAGGCGATGATTTCATCGGCATAGGACGCCTGGGTGATAGACATCTTGAAGCCCGAGACCACAATTCCGTTTTCTCTCTCCTCGACGATGTGCAGGTAGGCGTCCGGATCCGCTTGTTCGCTTGGCCGCTTCATGCGGTCGCCTTTGCTGTCTGTCTGAGCGCAGCAGCCGTCCAAATCCTGATCGTGATAGATGCGCATGTAGTCGAGGAAGCGGCTGTGATAGTTGCTTCCGTTGGCTTGGTCCATCTCCTTGGTGCAAATGGCCAGTGCGTTGATCGCATCGTGGCCCATGCAACGCTGAATGCAGCCGCCGGCGCGACGGGCGGCCAGCCGGATTAACTTCTGTTTCTGGATCAGGTCGGCCGGAGACTGAGGCAGGTGCGCCCAGCGGTTGATCTCTTTTCCGGTCACGCTCGATATCGCCGTGGCCAGTCCCTTCCATTCCGGATCCCGAGCCAGGTCGAAGGTTATCCCCAACACCTCAATTCCGGGCTGAATGCGCGGATCGTCACGCCCGACCTGTTGCCCGCCGATAAAGACGTTTGGACGCATGCGGTACAGTTTTTCGCGGTAAGCTTCCTTAGTGCGCAGCATATTTGCTCCCTTTTTTATTCTTCATTTTCCGCCCGTGACATGAAATACCTGACCTGTCAGGTATTTGGACTCATCCCGAATCGCGAATAACACTGTTTCGGCCACATCGAAGACCTCACCAAGCCTTCCGCTGGGAATCGTTTCCAAAAGATCCCGCCCAAGTGATTTTTCGATTTTCAGGGGTCGGATTCCCCGGATGTAACCGGGTATGATGCAGTTGACGTTGATCCCGCTGGGTGCCAGTTGACGCGCGAGGGCGCGTGTCAACGCAATCGCGCCGGCCTTGACGATTTCAAACTTGACCGCGTCGGTGTGGGCATCCCAGCCCCAGGGCGCCAAATAAACGATCCGCCCGGTCGAGCGGCCATCCAGTCTCTGCTTGAAGAGAGCGGCAAGTATCTGCGCTTGGCGCAGGTTATCTTCCATGTAGTCCCCAGCCAACAGACCGGCGGCGGGGTCTGGTTGTTCGATGGTGCCAACGCCTAAATCGTGTACATAGACATCGATAGGGCCAAAGCGTCTCTCCAGCGCTTCGATCTTTTCGGGCCAATCCAAGGCCTCATTTTCAAAGGCTAATTCCGGCGTGCAGAAGGCCTTGCCGGCACGGCTGGCGGAAGGCTTCCAGGTGCTCCATCGCTTGTCCACGTGAACCACTATCTTCAGTCCCCGGTCGGAAAGAACGTTGCAGACCGCCTGTCCCAACACGGTTCCGCCATTGACAACCAAGGCCGTTTTGCCACTCAAGGCGCCGATTTGCCGCGAGGGAGCTGTGCGTGGGATATCGAATGGCAGCAAACCGCGGGTGATGATTTCCATGATGTTGTTTTCGGCCTCGAGCTGATTGGCGTGGGCCCGCAAATCCCAGCGCTTGATGGTCCAGGCGTCGATCATGGACTTGATCAGGTTGGAGACCAACCGCACGTTGCACTCCCGGATCCGGCCCGCCTGAATCGCTTCGGTCAGCACGTGTTCGAACTTTTCTAGATGCGCGCGCTCTCGTTGGAGTAGACGATGGAGAAACTCGCCCTCCAAAATGTGCGTTTCCTGATAGATCAAAAGCAAGGCATCGGCCCATTGGTCCATCAGGTTGAACTCGCCTCGGACCATACGGCGCAGCTTCTCGATGGGATCCTGGATGTCCTCGATACTGCGGTTGAGGATCTCCATGGCCGAACCAGCCAGAAAATCGTGGATCAGGAAGAAGATGTCCTCCTTGCTGCCCACGTAATCGTAGATGTTGCCGTAACTCAGACCGGCCTCCTCGGCCAGATCCTTGAGGGTGGTCTTGTAAAAACCTTTGCGCGAGAATAGCTTGATCCCCGCCTGCACAATCTGCCTGCGCCGGCGCTCGACCAACTCCTTGTTCTTGACCGTGGTGGGGATCTCGACCAACGTCGACTCCTGACTTGACGAGTTTTTTTCCGACTGATCAATCAACATGTGAACGACTAATCAGCAATAATCAAAAGTTTTTCCGTCTGTCAAGCAAAAAATGAAGGCTATCGATCAAACATCCGGATTTTAGTGGATGAACAACATTCTAAAAAAACGTTCAAAGATCTGATTTTAATGGTATTTTAAAGATGTTTCATTCCCGGGGAAAATCCGGGTGAGACCAAATTGAGGAACGGGTGAGACCAAATTGAGGAAGGAGAAAAAACGAGGAGTCGTGCGAGGCGATCAAAAGCCACCGGAAACATTCAGGATCTGACCGGTGAGGTACTTGGCGGCGTCCGTGATAAGAAATAGAACGGATTCGGTGACATCGACCAGCTCGCCCATTCGTCCGGCCGGAATGGTGCCAACGATTTCATCTTTGAGGGCTTTTTCGATCCGGGTGGGTCTGTCGCCGCGAATGTACCCGGGAACGAGGCAATTGACGTTGATGGCGAAAGCGGCCGTTTCTTCCGCCATGGCGCGGCACAACGCGCAAATTCCTGCCGTGACGGTTTCAAAAACTATTGAATCGACATGCCGGTCCCATCGCCAGGGAGCAATAAAAACAATACGCCCATTTCTTCTTTCCTTCATCCGTTTGGCCAGAAAACGGGTGAACGCCTGGGCTGACTGGAAGTTTGCGGATAGCTGCCTGGCGGCGTTGGACGCCTTCTCACCACACGGCAGAGCAACGGTGCCCACCCCGAGATCATGGACATAGACATCAAGGGGCCCAAAGCGTTTTTCGATGTCGTTCGGATCGAGGTCATCGCCAGCCGCGATGACCGTTGCGCCGCCCTTTTTCAGCGCATTGCAAACGCCTTTGCCGATAATCGTTGCGGCATTGGCCACCAGAGCCGTTTGACCCTGTAGGAGCGATGGAGCCGAGGCCGACATGGCGGCACCCTGTTCGCCAGTTTTGAGCAATCCGTGGAAAACGAGATCGAGGATCGCCTGTTCGGCCTCCAACTCAAGCGTATGCCCTCTCAGGTCCCAACGTTTGATGGTCCATGTGTCGATCATGGACTTGATGAGGTTGGAGACCAGCCTCACATTGCACTCTCGGATCCGTCCCGCCTGGATGGCTTCGGTCAGCACATACTCGAACTTTTCCAGATGGGCGCGCTCCTTGGTGAGCAATTGTTTTAGAAAGTTTTCGCCGAGGATGTGGCTTTCCTGATAGATGAGCAGCACCGCATCGGCCCACTGATCCATCAGGTTGAATTCCCCCCGGACAATTCGTCGTAGCTTTTCGATGGGGTCCTGGATCTCCCCGATACTCCGGTTGAGAATCTCCATGGCCGAACCGGCTACGAAATCGTGGATCAAAAAAAAGATGTCCTCCTTGCTACCCACGTAATCATAGATATTGCCGTAACTGAGGCCAGCCTCCTCGGCTAGTTGTTTGAGGGTAGTCTTGTGAAAACCGTTTCGCGAAAAAAGTTTGATGGCCGCCAGCACGATCTGATTGCGGCGCTGCTCGACCAACTCTTTGTTTTTGACTGTAGTGGGGATTTTTATCATTATAACCACTCAATATTGTTTAATATTCAAATCGCTTAAATTTAAAGCAAGGTTCATCCGGCAAAGCTGGAGGCTTGTAATACGTGATCGGATATACTTGCGAACCGCCTGGTCGTCCCGGCCGACCGAGGTATCGATATGAGCATGTGCACATGATCTATCATCAAATGCCCTTCAAGCACCTCACTCCCCTTTCCTCAGGCCAAATCCCGAAAAACCTCCCCAAGATACTGGCGAACCTGGCCGTATAGATTCTTACTGCGGTACTTGGGAATCCAGAACACATGGTATTTGAATCCCCAGCGACTGTGGTTTAGGCTTGAGCTGTTGTTCATGAAAGCATCTCCTTTGTAAATTTGAGCGGTTCACATCTGGAGGGGTTTTCATTTATACCCGTAAATGGCAAATATTCCTGAGTCCCCCGGCATGGCCGGGGGTTTACTTAAGGGCAATTATCAAGAATGACTCCTCTCAACCGACAACTTATACCAAGCCTGCTACAAGGCACTTGGATGTTGGAGATGGAAAAAACAGTGCCGGCTATTTCCGGTGGCCGTCATCGGGAAGGGGCGATTGCGCCGACCAGCCGCGGGCGATGGTGCGCGAAGCGGCGCCCTGGTCGTAGACGCGTTGCCGGGCCCGGGCGGCGGCCACCAAAACGTCCACCCGGGCGTCCAGATAATCGAAGACGCGAGCCTTTTGCTTGCCCGGTGCCGGACGCAGCACCCGGCCCAGATACTGGATCACCCGTCCGCTGAAACGGATCGGGGTGGCGAGAAAGAGACTGGAGAGGTTGCGGCAGTCAAACCCTTCCCCCACCAGTTGTCCCGTGGCCACCACCACGCTCACCTCGCCACGATTGATCCGCTCCAGCAGCGCCTGGCGGTCGGCGACCGGCATGTCGCCGGTGAGCTTTTCGGCGGCGATGCCGTGGCCCAGGCGCAGCAATCCCTGGAGGGTCTCGCAGTGACGACGGCGATCGGACAGCACCAGGATGGTGCCGCCGGTGTCGGTGGCTTCCCGGGCCACGTCGGCGGCGATGAGCCGGTTGCGGGAATCGTCGGCGGTGAGTTCCGAGAGCATGCGGCTGTACTCGGTGACCGGATCGAAGTAGGGCTTGAATTCCGTCTCGCGCATGATCACCTCGGCGTCGAGCACGTCTCCGCTGGCCACCAGGCGTCGGTGTTCGATTTCGTGGGACGTGTTGCCCAGGTGCCAGAAGATCAGCTTGGAGAGCTTGTCGCGGCGCCAAGGGGTGGCTGAGAGGCCCAGCATATAGCGGCAGTCGAAGGCGGTCACCGCTTCGGTGAAGGTCCGGCTCGGGCAGCGGTGGCATTCGTCCACCACGAGAAATCCCACGGTGGGCACCACGGCCTCCAGGTGCTTGTAGAGGGTCTGGACCATGGCCACGGTGATCTCCCCCGCCGGTGCCACCTTCCCCCCGCCGATACGGCCGATGCGCTCGGGGGGCAGGCCGAGAAAAGCGCCGATGCGCTCGATCCATTGGTCTTGCAGTTCGCGGGTGTGCACCACGATGAGGGTCGGCCGGCGCCGGGCCGCCACCACGGCCAGGGCCATGACCGTCTTGCCGGAGCCCGTGGGCGCGCTGAGCACCCCGAAATCCTTGGCCAGGCAGTCGGCCACCGCTTTTTCCTGAAACGGCTTGAGCTTCCCCTGAAAGGTAAAATCCACCGGCGCCGGGTCCCGGCGACGATCCTCGATGTGAAATTCGATCCCCTGCTGCCGACACATGTCCACCACCGGACGGATAAACCCCCGGGGGGCCACCAACCCGTCGGCGCCCAGACGATGATGAAAGCGGAGCACCTTGGACATGCCGCGGGTCCAGCGTCCCAGCCGGGTCGCTTCGACGTACTGGGGATTTTCCATCTCCAGGCGGGCCATCAGGCTGTCGCGCAAGACCGGCGGCAGATGGCGCAGCTTCAGTTCGTTGGACAGGGTGATGGTCACGGGGGTGGCCGGATTCACGAGCTCTGTCTCCCGGCGGCGGCCCGGCGTTTGACATTGAGCAACCCCGGGCTGGTGCTGCAATACATGAGGGGAGAGCGGCAGCCGGCCGCCATGAAGCGCTGCTCCAGCTCGTCGAAAAGCACCGGCCGGTCCGGCCACCGGAAGCGCTGGGCCTCGTCGCGCAACGATTGCCACCGGCGCTGCAAGTCCGGGGCGGGCGCCAGCACCTCGCGCTCAGCCCGGTCGCAGAGAAAAAGGGCGCAGACGATGGGCCGCACCCGCCATAAGCAGCCTTCAGGTCCCAGGTAAACGCACTTGGAACCCTCGTAAGGTTGCGACAGCCGCGCCATCATCCGGTCCAGGTCCATCGGGGAGGAGACCAGGGCGTTGACCACCACCTCGGCAAAAAAGGTGATGATCGCCTCCCGGGCACAGCAGGCGCTCAGGGCGCTCTGATAGCAGGTAACGTTGCAAAGGTGGTGGAAATGATCTTCCAGGAATCGGTCCAGCCGCCGTCGATAGTCGAGATAATCGCCGATGCGTGCGCAAAGGGCCTCACGCTCGGCCGGGCCCTCTTGCTCCAGGTAACGGCGCACCATCAGCAAGGCGTCGCGCTGCTGGATCTGGTATGGGCTCAGGGGCATCATCACAGAGGAATCCATTTGACCTTGTCTCCGCCGGTCGTTATAAACAGGTCGATTGATCCTTTCAACCCCAATAAAGCGGTTTTTGCCAATGATCGTCACCTGCATCAACCATTTGATTGCCGCCCTGGGCGAACCGCCCACGGCCACCGAAATGGAAATGCCTTCCCGGGATCTGCTCCGGAACCGTCTCGAAACCCTTCGGCCGGTCACCATCCACCTGCGCCGGGGAGATACCCATCGTTACCCGGTCCTGGGCTTGCTGTTCCGTCTGCCGGATCTGCGTCCGGCACCCAGGTCCGTATTATTGAATTATCTACATTCAAATTTGGATTTATTCCAAGCAGAAACTGTATGTTCCAGCTCTTCCGATACCAGGGAACCGCCTTGTCCCGCACCGAGTGCGGATCCTCATGCCCGGCCGAAGCAGGAAACATCGGCGCCCCGGACGGAAACCTCCGATTCATCGCCCTCCTTCGATGCCGGATCCTTTTATCCCCCCGCGCACCGCGAAGACCTCTTCGACCGCTTCCTGAGTTGGATCGCCGCCTTGGTGTCCTGAAATGAATCCCCCCTTGGACATCGCCGTGGTCGCCTTGGGCGGCGTCTTCCCTGACGCCCCGGATACCGCTGTTTTCTGGCGAAACATCGCCGCCGGCCGCAGCGCCATCGCCGAAGTGGCACCGGGCCGCTGGATCGCCCCGCCGACGGCCATGGTGGCCCCCGGTCCGGTCCCCGACAAGGCCTTGAGCCCTTACTGCGGCCTGGTGCGCGACTTCACCTTCGATCCCCGAGGATTTCGGGTTCCCCCCGAAACCCTCGCCGAACTGGATCCGCTTTACCACCTGGTTCTCCAGGCGGGCCGGGAGGCGGTGAGCGGCGGATGCCTCGATGCCGTGCCTCCGGAACGGGTGGGCACGATCCTGGCGGCCATCGCCCTGCCCACCGACGGCGCCTCGGCCCTGGCCCGACGGCTGTTCATCGAGGCGCTAGCGGCGCAATGCTTCCATCCTTCCGGATCCTTCCCTGGAGACCACCGTCCTGGCCGGGCGGCCCGGGTCACTTCCCTGCCGGCGGCCCTGCTGGCGGCCGCCCTGGGACTTGGCGGCGGCAGTTTCACCCTGGATGCCGCCTGCGCCAGCTCCCTGTACGCCGTACGCCTGGCCTGCGATGCCCTGGGCGCCGGGCGCCTGGACGCCGTTCTGGCTGGAGGGGCTTCCCGCCCGGACTGCCTCTACACCCAGGTGGGCTTCAGCCAGTTGCGGGCCCTGTCCCCTTCGGGCCGCTGCGCCCCTTTCGATGCCGATGCCGACGGCCTGGTGGTGGGCGAAGGGGCCGGCATCGTGGTGCTCAAGCGCCTGCCCGATGCCCTGGCCCACGGCGACCGCATCCTGGCGGTGATCCGGGCCGCGGGACTGTCCAACGACACCCGCGGCAACCTGCTGGCCCCGGACAGTGCCGGCCAGCTCCGGGCCATGCAACAGGCCTACGGGCAGGCCGGATGGGCGCCGGGGGATGTGGACCTCATCGAATGCCACGGCGCCGGCACCCCGGTGGGCGATCGGGTGGAGATGGACAGCCTCTTCCGTCTGGTGCCCCCGGATTCGACCCGACATCGGCCCTGCGCCATCGGTTCGGTCAAATCCAACATCGGCCACCTGCTCACCGCCGCCGGGGCCGCCGGGTTGATCAAGACCCTCCTGGCCCTCGGCCACCACACCCTGCCGCCGTCGTTGAATTTTCTCCGTCCCGCCGATCCCCGCCTCGACCCCAACGCACCGTTTCGGGTCCAGGCCGTCGCCGCGCCTTGGGAAAATGACGACCGGCGGCCCCGCCGGGCCGCGGTGAGCGCCTTCGGCTTCGGTGGGATCAACGCCCATCTGTTGCTGGAGGAATGGGCCGACACCCCGCCGTCGAAAAAACGCCCCGCCGTTTCCCGGCCCCCATCGCAGTCCCCGGCCCCGGTGGCCATCGTGGGCCTGGCGGCCCGCATCGGTGGTCTGCCGGACCTGGACGCCTTCGCCGCGGCGGCAGCCGGACGGCAGCCGGCCATCGGGCCGATTCCCCCCCGGCGCTGGCGGGGGTTGCATCACATGGGCGAGCTGCTGGGGCAAGGGGCAATTTCGGCGGCCTGGCTGGCGGACATCCCCTTTCCCGCCGACCGCTTCCGCATTCCCCCCGCCGAAATCCCGGACCTGCTCGCCCAGCAGGGACTGATGCTCCTGACCGCCGCCGAGGCCTTGCGCGACGCCGGTTTGCCCCTGCGGGCGCTGCGCCAGCGCATGGGCGCAATCATCGGCATCGAGTTCGATCCCGAAGCCACCGATTTTCATGTCCGCTGGTGGCTGCGCCACGGGGAGATCGCCGACACCCTGCCGCCGGCCATGCAGGCCGCCGCCGAATCCCACCCGGATCTCATGAGGGCCTGGCTGAAGGAGCTCGGCGAAGCCTTCAGCCGGCCCCTGAACGCCAGCCGCACCGTGGGCGCCCTGGGCGGCATCGTGGCCAGCCGCGTGGCCCGGGAATTCGGCTGCGGCGGTCCGAGTTTCGGGGTATCGGCCGAGGCTGCCGGCGGTTTGCAGGCGGTGGAAATCGCCGCACGGTTTCTCCAACAGGGGGAAACCGACATCATGATCGCCGGAGCGGTGGACCTGACCTGCGATGCGCGCAACCTGGCCATCAGCGGTGCCCCGGAAGCCGGCGCAGACCCGCCCCCCGGAGAAGGCGCCGTGGCGCTGGTGCTCAAACGGCTGGACGACGCCCGGCGGGACGGGGACCGCATTTACGCCGTCATCAAGGGCTTCGGCGCCGCCGGCGGCGCCTTGGGAGAAACCGAAAAAGACCGCCGCGAACAGGTCTGGCAACGGTCCCTCGCCGCCGCCCGGGCCGAGGCGCATTCCGACGGAGAGCCGGCCGGTGCGCTGGACAGCGCCGCGATCCGCCATCGCATCGGTCGTACCGGCGCCGTCGCGGGGCTGGCGGAAATGGTGGCCGCGGCCCTGGAGCACCACCGCGGCAGCGCTCCGGAACATCGCATCGCCGGATCGTGGAGCGCCGATGGCCACTGTCTCCACGTCGTCCTCGGATCGGTGAAAGATTCTCCGCCGAAGCCCCGGACGGCCCCCGATCCACCCCTCACCGCCGGCGCCTCGGTGCCCATTCCCGTGGGCCGGCCACTGGCCATCCCGCCCCTGGATCCCCGGCTGACGGCGCCGGTGACGGCGCCGACGGCTGCGGCCCCGCGGACCGAAGCCGCCGCCCCGGCCCCTGGTGCCGGTGAACAGACCGGCACGGCGGAAACCGGCATCGCCCACATCGATCAACTGGTGGCCACCGCCGGGGCCGCCGCCGCGGCGCACCAGGCCTACCTCGATCTGAGCGCCTCGCTGACCCGACAGTACGCCCGGGCCGTGACCCTCCAGGCCCAACTCCTGTCGATGCCCGGCGGCCCCACCGAATTGGCCATGGCACCGACACCCGCCCCCCCTGCGTCCACGGCCTCCACGGTCGCATCGCCGGTGCAGGCGGAAAAACCGGTCTTCGACCGCGCCCAGTGCCTCGAATTCGCCAGGGGACGGGCCGCCGACGTTCTGGGACCGGCCTTTGCCGAGGTGGACGGGTTTGCCGCCCGGGTGCGCCTGCCCGACGAGCCGTTGATGCTGGTGGACCGCATCGTCTCCCTGGAGGGCGAGATGCTGTCCCTCCAGTCGGGGAAAATCGTCACCGAGCATGACGTGATTCCCGATGCCTGGTACCTGGACGGGGGGCATGCCCCGGTGTGCATCGCGGTGGAGGCCGGTCAGGCGGATCTCTTTCTGTGCAGCTACCTCGGCATCGATCACCAGGTCCGTGGCACGCGGCACTACCGCCTGCTGGATGCCAAGGTGCGCTTTCACCGGCACCTGCCGCGGCCGGGAGAAACCATCCGCTACACCATCCACATCGATCGCTTCCTGCGCCAGCAGGACACCTGGATCTTTTTCTTCCGCTTCGAGGGAACCATCGACGGCACCCCCTTGATCTCCATGCGTGACGGGTGCGCCGGATTCTTCACCCCCGAGGAAGTGCACCGCAGCGGGGGCATCGTGCTCACCGAAGCCGAGCGCCGCCCCGCGCCGGGGAGACTGCCCGAAAACTGGCAGCCGCCGGTACCCATGGCGCCCACGGCCCTCTCCGAGAGCCAAGTGGCGGCGTTGCGCCGGGGAGACCTCTACGCCGCTTTCGGGGACCCTTTCAACGGGGTGACCCTTTCGCGAAACCTGCGCCTGCCCGGCGGCCGCATGCATCTCATCGACCGGGTGACCCGTCTCGATCCCCAGGGCGGACGCTACGGCATCGGCACCATCGAAGCCGAAGCGGACATCGCCGGCGACGAGTGGTTTCTCACCTGCCACTTCGTGGACGACAAGGTGATGCCCGGCACCCTGATGTACCAGTGCTGCGAGCAGACCCTGCGGATCTTTCTCCAGCGCCTGGGATGGATCGCCGAGGAGGGAGCGGCCGTCTACCAGCCGGTGAACGGCGTGGAGGCGGTGCTCAAATGCCGCGGCCCGGTCACCCCGGACACCCGCCGGGTCACCTACCGGGTGGACCTGCGGGAAATCGGCGATGATCCTCGACCCTACGCCGTGGCCGACGCTCTCATGTTCGCCGACGGTGAGCCCATCGTCATGTTCAGCGGTCTCTCCCTGGGCCTGGAAGGCCTCAGCCGCGAGGCCATCGAAGCCTTCTGGCAACGGCGCCGCCAGCCGCAACCGCCCCTCTACACCGGCGCGCAGATCCTGGCCTTTTCCGTGGGGCGCCCCTCCCATTGCTTCGGCGAACCGTACCGGCCCTTTGACGCGGATCGCTTCATCGCCCGACTGCCCGGCCCGCCCTACCTCTTTCTGGACCGGGTGGTGGACGCCGGCCCCGCCCCCTGGCGCCTGGAGGTCGGGGCATGGGCCACGGTGGCGTACGACATCCCCCCCGATGCCTGGTACTTTCGGGCCGATCGTGGCGGCGGGGTCCTGCCCTTCTGCGTCCTGCTGGAAATCGCCCTTCAGTCCTGCGGCTTCCTGGCCGCCTACGGCGGATCGGCCCTCCAGAGCGACCAGCCTCTCAAGTTCCGCAACCTGGATGGTCAGGGCACCCTCCACCGGGTGGCGGATCGCCATAGCGGGCGCCTCACCGCCACCGCCCGCCTCACCCGGGTCTCCAAGGCCGGTGCCATGATCATCGAGGGCTTCCACATCGAAGTCGCCGACCGTCACGGTCCCATCTACACCGCAGATTCCACCTTCGGTTTCTTCACCCAACAGGCCCTTTCCAACCAGGTGGGCCTGCGGGACGGCGATAGCTTGATCCCATCGCCCCCCGATGCGGACCTCGCCGGTGCACCATGCCAGGAATTGCCCGACCTGGCGCCCGAAACGCCGGACGATCCATCGACAACCTCCGGCACCGGTCTTCCGGCCCGGGCCCTGCGGATGATCCATCGCATCGAGGCGTATCTACCCGACGGCGGTCCCCACGGTCTGGGATGGATCCAGGGCACCAAACCGGTGGACCCGAAGGAGTGGTTTTTTGCGGCCCACTTTTTCCAGGACCCGGTCTGCCCGGGGTCCCTGGGCATCGAGGCCCTGCTGCAACTGCTGCGCTTTGCCGCCCTTTCCCGCTGGCCGGGGACCGGTTGGCGCATCGAACCGCTGTGCGGTGTTCCCCACCGCTGGACCTACCGGGGACAGGTGACCCCCGGTGACGAGACAATGCAGGTGGCGGCGGCGATCTGTCAGCGTGGCGGCGACGATGACCCGTACCTGCGCGCCGACGGCTTGCTGAGCGTCGACGGTCGCCGGATTTATCATTTGCAAAACTTCGGCCTTCGCCTGACGGCGGTGCCGTCCAAGGAACCATGACCCAACGTTTGACCTACCAGCGGGTACGCGTGGCCGGATTCGGCTACGAACTGCCGCCCCATGTCGTCGCTTCCGAGGATCTCGAAGCGGACCTGGCGCCTCTTTACCAGGCCCTGCACCTCAAACCCGGCCAACTGGAGGCCCTCACCGGCATCGTCGAGCGCCGCTGGTGGGACCCGGGTTATCCCATGCACCTCGGCGCCGCCGCGGCCGGACGCAGAATTTTGACCGCCACCGGCATCGATGCGGCCCATCTCGGTATGCTGGTCTACGCCGGTGTCTGCCGGGACCACATCGAGCCGGCCACGGCCTGCGCCGTGGCCGACACCCTGGGGGTTGGCCCCGACACCCTGGTCTACGATGTCTCCAACGCCTGCCTCGGCGTGCTCAACGGGATGGTCCAGATCGCCGATGCCATCGAGCTGGGCCGTATCCGCGCCGGCATGGTCGTTTCTTGCGAAACGGCCCGATCCATTGTCGAGTTGACCATCCAGCGGCTCAACCAGTCGCCGACCATGGAAAATTTCAAACACTGCGTGGCCACCCTCACCGGCGGCAGCGGCGCCGTGGCCGTGGTCCTCACCGACGGCAGCCTCGGTCCGGCCGGCCATCGACTGACCGGAGGCGTGGTGCGCAACGCGGTGGCCCATCACGGTCTGTGCCGCTGGGGCACCGACACGGACAACCCGGCCCACGGCATCATGCGCATGGACACCGATGCCCCGGGGGTTCTGGAACACGGCGTCGTTCTGGGAAGGGACACCTACCGGGAATTCATGGCCGCCATCGATTGGCCGGCGGGACGACCGGACAAAATCGTCTGCCACCAGGTGGGGGCGGCTCACCGGGCCACGGTGCTCCAGGCCATCGGCATCCCGCCGGAGGACGATTTTTCCACCTTCGCCTTCCTGGGCAACATCGGGACCGTCAGTCTGCCCATCACCGCGGCCATCGGCGCCGAACGCGGCTTCTTCACCCCGGGGCAGCGAGTCGGGTTTTTCGGCATCGGCAGTGGGCTCAACTGCATTTTGATGGGGTTGGAGTGGTAGGGTTTTAAATGAAATTACGAGTGGCTAAAATGACTAAAATGATTAAAGTGAGCTAAAGTTACGAGTGACTAAAGTGAGCTAAAGTTGTGGAGTCGCTTCGCTCCGGTTTTTTAAAAACGACAAAATGCCGTAATTTTAGTTATTTTAGTCACTTGCAATTTTAGTCATTTTTAATTTTCTTACTTTATTTTGTGATCATGACCCTGCAACCCCGAAAAATTGTTGACCGCAACGACTGGCGTTCCCTCTACCCTTTCCGGTCGCGCTTTCTCGACCGGAAGGGGCTGGCTTACCACTACCTGGACGAGGGACGGGGCGAGCCGCTGCTCATGGTCCATGGCAACCCCACTTGGTCCTTTTATTTTCGGCGCCTGGTGACGGCCTTCTCCCACCGTTACCGCTGTGTGGTGCCGGACCACATCGGCTGCGGGCTTTCGGCCAAGCCCAATTCTGACCGTTATCGGTTTCGACTCCGGGACCGGGTTGACGATCTGGCCCATCTTTGCGACCATCTCGGGCTGAAGCGCCGCGTGACCCTCATCGTTCACGACTGGGGCGGCATGATCGGCCTGGCCTGGGCCCTGGAAAATCCGGAACGGATCGGTCGCCTGGTGATACTCAACACCTCGGGGTTTCTGCCGCCGGAAGGCAAACCGATTCCCTGGCGTCTGCGCATGGTGCGCGATCTGCCGGCCCTGGCCGAGCCGGCGGTGCTGGGGTTGAACCTTTTTGCTCGCGGGGCGGCGCGCATGGCGCCGGCCCGGCCGTTGCCCCCGGCGGTACGCCGCGGGCTGCTGGCCCCCTACGACCGACCGCGGCACCGTCTGGCCACGCTGCGCTTTGTCCAGGATATTCCCCTGGCGCCCAAAGACCCGAGCTACGCCATGGTGAAACACGTGGATGACCACCTCCACAGGCTGCGGCACATTCCCATGACGATCCTCTGGGGCGCCAGGGATTTCGTCTTCGATCTGGACTACCTGGCCGAATGGCAACGGCGCTTTCCCCACGCGGAGGTTCATGTGCTGCCCCGTGCCGGCCATTACCTGCTGGAAGACGAACCCAAAACCGTCCGCCGGCGGATCGCTGATTTTCTCGACCGCCATGGCGCCGTGGATGCCGATGCATCCGGGGGCCGGTGATGACTGAAAAACAGGAAACCACAGGACAATCCGTGATAGACGGCCCAGTACTCAACATCGCCCTTCACCTTCGGCGCATGGCGGAGGCCCACCCCTTTCGACGCGCCGTGGTGACCCCGGCGGGACGCGACCGGGCCGGCCGGGTGGCCTACGCCCACCTGACCTTCCGGCAACTCGACCAGGAAAGCGACCGCATCGCCTTCGGCCTGGAGGCGATCGGCATCGGCCGCGGCACCCGGACCATTGTCATGGTCCGCCCCAGCCTGGAGTTGTTCGCCCTGACCTTCGCCATGTTCAAGGCCGGCGCGGTCCCGGTAATGGTGGATCCGGGCATGGGACTCCGGCGCATGATGGCCTGCTTCGCCGAAACCCGCCCCGAGGCCCTCATCGGTATTCCGCCGGCCCACGTGCTGCGCCTGATCCAGCCCGGTTTTTTCGCCACGGTCAGCACCGCCGTCACCGTGGGACGGCGGTGGTTCTGGGGCGGGCCGACGTTGCAGCAACTGCGCAGCCGTCCCTGGAGTCTTTTCCCCCTGGCGTCGACCACGCCGGATGAAGTCGCCGCCATCCTCTTTACCACCGGCAGCACCGGCCCGGCCAAAGGCGTGGTATACACCCATGGCATCTTCGACGCCCAGGTACGCCACATCCGCGAGCATTTTCAGATTCAGGAAGGCGAGATCGACCTGCCCACCTTCCCGCTGTTCGCCCTCTTCGACCCGGCCCTGGGCATGACCGCCGTCATTCCGGACATGGATCCCACCCGCCCGGCCCAGGTGGACCCCACCAAGATCATCGAGGCGATCCTGGACCAGGGCGTGACCAACATGTTCGCCTCCCCGGCCCTGCTCAAACGGGTGGGCGGTTTCGCCGCGGCCCACGAAGTGCGTTTTCCATCGCTGCAGCGGGTGGTCTCCGCCGGCGCGCCGGTGCCCCCGGCTGAAATCGAACAGTTCAGCGGCATCCTGACGGATTCGGCCCGCATCCACACGCCCTACGGCGCCACCGAGGCCATGCCGATCCTGAGCATCGACAGCGAGGAAATCCTCACCGAGACCCGGCCGCTGACCGAACAGGGCTTCGGGATTTGCGTGGGACGCCCCCTGGAAGGCATCACGGTGGAAATCATCCGCATCGAGGATGAGCCCATCAACCGCTGGAGCGAACGCCTGGTGCTCGGCGACGGGGAAATCGGCGAAATCACCGTCCGCGGGGATTTGGTCACCGCCGCCTACTACGAGCGTCACGTGGAAACGGCCTTGGCCAAAATCGCCGACGAGGACGGATTCTGGCACCGCATGGGGGATCTGGGCTGGCGGGACAAGAAAGGGCGGATCTGGTTTTGCGGCCGCAAGAGCCATCGGGTGGTCACCGCCGAGGAGACCCTCTTCACCATTCCCTGCGAGGCGATCTTCAACGCCCACCCAGGGGTCGCACGCAGTGCTCTGGTGGGCATCGGCCCCATGGGCGAACAGCAAGCGGTGATCTGCGTCGAGCTCAGCCCGGAAGGTCGCCACATGCCGCGCAAGGCCCTGCGGGCCGAACTGCTCGACCTGGCGGCCACCCACGCCCACACCCACCTGATCCAGACGGTGCTCTTTCACAAGGGTTTTCCGGTGGACATCCGCCACAACTCGAAAATATTCCGGGAAAAACTCGCCGTCTGGGCCGTTGCCCGCCTCGGCGGACACCGTCCCAAATACCATGCCGACAACGAGGCCACCGCCGAAGAGCCTTCCCCGCCTCGGACGGATAACGAGGCTTCTCCGGAAAAATTACCGCCTCCGGGCCAGGAGACGCTGAGCCCGTTCAAGAAGGCCGTGGCGTCTCCCGCGGAGGCCGAAGCAACCCCGCAGAATGGAGGGGAAGGCCCCGACGAAGGGATGATTCCCTCGAAAGATGCGGCCGACATCCCTGAAGACCTGTTGAGCCCCAAAAAATACAAAATGACCCTGACCGAACCTGGGAAAAATGATGGTTCCGACATCACCGAATAACGGCCGGCCGGTGCTGATCACCGGCGGCAGCGGCTTTCTCGGCCGGGCCATTGCGGCCCGGCTCGTGGCCCGGGGCGACCGGGTGCGGACCCTGGCGCGCCGCCGTGCCCCGGAGCTGGAGCGCCTCGGCGTGGAGCAGCACCAGGGCGATATCGCCGATGCCGCCACGGTGGATCGGGCCTGCGCCGGGGTGGCCGCGGTGATCCACACCGCGGCCAAAGCCGGCGTCTGGGGGGCATACGAATGCTATTACCGCCCCAATGTCCAGGGGACCCTAAACGTCATCGCCGCCTGCCGCCGTCAACAGGTCGGCGTGCTGGTCCACACCAGTTCGCCGTCGGTGGTCTTCGACGGCACGGACATGGCCGGGGTGGATGAATCGGTCCCCTACCCGGATCAGTTCCACGTCCCCTATCCGGAAACCAAGGCATTGGCCGA
>Ga0172382_10002438_pt1 | contig 31142 bp, 40 predicted proteins | sample Leawel138RmetaG_FD_122245 | JGI IMG/M metagenome (GOLD analysis project Ga0172382, IMG submission 122245) | Leachate microbial communities from a municipal landfill in Southern Ontario, Canada - Leachate well 138R metaG | ecosystem: Engineered > Solid waste > Landfill > Unclassified | place...
CGTGAGCTTAAAAAAACAGCTAAGAAGAAATTTCCTGGTGATAAGGATAGACAAAACGCATATATTTATGGCACGATGAGAAAAACAGGCTGGAAGCCAAGTGGCGAGGAAAAGGCAAAAAAGACAGAAACGCCTAAACTGCATCACAGTGTTGGAGCACCTGACTATCGAGGACCAGGATATACAGATCTTTTTAAAGAATCTAAAAAATGAAATATGGTAAGCGTCCTACGGTCAAGCGTTTTCGTTGGCAGGAGACTAGACCAGGGAGAGCAATTCGAAAAGCTACCCTGGAAAGGAAAGAGCGCAAAAGACCTTTGAGACAAGAAAGGAGCGTGAAGACACGAAGACCGTTAAGGCAAAGTAGATAAATATGACATATCAAGGAAAAACAAAAGGATTAGGGATTGGGTCATCTAACCCAGAGCAGATGGCTAAGTCTCTTTATGGTAGAACTCAGTCTTATGTTCAAAACAAAAGAGCCAAAGAAGCTGAAGCTGCAAGGGAGAAATTGTTTGAGGCAAATGCACCTAAAAACCCGTTAAAAAAATTCTTTTACAATATGGAGAAAAACAGAATCGCTAGAAAAAGGGGGTGATTATATGCCTATTTCAGTAAAAACAGACGAGATGACTCAAGTTAAAAGGCACATGCGAAAGCAAAAGGCTTATATGGAAAAAATGATGGACGGTGAAGGTCCAGAGTTTAAGCCAGTCGATTTAGTTGGGGCACGAGCTGATTACAATAAAGATGTTAATAATCCAGGTAAAAACCTTTCTAAAGCTCAGGAGGACATCCAAGAGCGATTCGGTTTAGACGTTCGTGGGGCTGAGGTTAATTCCTCAAATCCAAATAACGAGGATTATTAAAGGAGGTGAAAAATATGAAAGCTCTAAAAAGTAAAGGTAAACAATATGGTGGTGAAGGAAAAGAAGCTGCTATGTACAAAAAATCTGACATGAAACACCCACAGCACGGAGGAGAAGGTGCTGAGGCTGTTAAATCAAAGAAAAGTAACATGGGCACATCTATTCCAAGAAATCCAGGGACAGCATATAGAGGTCCTGGGGCCAGCCTAAAAGTAAGTTCTTAAAATTTTCATCAGTCTGCTGCCCATAGCCTGTCTTGCAGCAGACAAATGAGGATTGTAGGAAACTCACGGATCGTCCACGACAGAGACGTTAAAGGCTCCTACACGGGTCGTCCACGAAAGAGCGATAGACGTTAAACAAGCCAGCGTTGGAGAGAGGAGGTGATTATTATAAACCAAGACAATCCAACACCAGATGGCGGTGAACTAGATCCAGCAGGACAAGTTCCACAGCCTACAAATCAGCCCTCGTCAGGCCAGGGAGGTACTAATGTGCCTCAAGATGCACCTGGAGAGGGTGGAGAGCCAGGAGGCCAAACACCTTCTCAAACAGATGATGGAGGAGACGGCAAACCTGATAGGTCAGCACAGTCTCGTATAAATCAGCTTGCAGCTGAAAAGAAGGCACTGGAAGAGAAACTTCGCAATTATGAGGGCGGAGATGATCGAAGAGTGCCGATGCCATATAGTCGCCCTAGGGAGATGAGTTTGGAAGAGCAGAAAGCAGCTTCCACGATTGGAAGACTCGGATTTGCTACACGAGACGAGATTCAGGAAATGCTTACGGCTCAAAGGAACAGGACAATCATCGACATGGAGCATCAAAGGCTTTCCCAAGCTTATGATGGTTCTGATGGTCGCCCTTCTTATGAACGTGATGCAGTGGAACAATTTATGCGTGACAAGGGGATGTACAACCCAGAAGACGCTTATAAATTGATGAACCAGACTGAACTGACTGAATGGGCAATCAAGCAAGCCACCTCCAAACAGAAGGAGCAACCACACTCGGCTCCACCTAGCGTGCCATCAAGCAGCAAAGGGGAGGACGGTGCGTACACCAGAGAAAAGATCGCAGAGATGCGAGCTAAGGATCCAGTAGGATTCAAAAAATGGTGGGAAGAGAACCGAGACAATGTTTTCTCTCTAATGAGTGAGGGTAAGCTCGAATAAAAGAAAAGTAAGGAGGTGATTATATAATGGCTTTAGGTACAGATCATATTACAAGGTCAATCGTTGACTCTGGTCGGTTTATTCCAGAAGTCTGGTCGCCTGAGATTCTTCGGGCAACCGAGGCTGCTTTGGTAATGGCAAACCTAGTTAAAAGATATGATTCTATGGTTCAAGACAAAGGTGATGTTATTCACATCCCACAATTGTCAAACCTTACTGCGAACTCTAAGACAGCGCAAACACAGGTTGAGCTTCAGAATCCTACTGAAACTGAGGTTACAATTGCCATCGATCAGCACTACGAAGCATCGTTCCTCATTGAGGATATTGCTCGTGTGCAGTCAAACTATGACCTCATGGCTGAATACACAAGCAAAGCTGGTTACGCTATTGCTAAACAGATTGATACTGATTTGTTGAGCTTGTACTCAACACTCACATCTACTGACGTTGGTACTTATGGTACTGACATAGGTGATGCAACAATCTTGTCTGCAATCGAAACTTTGGATGGAGCCGATGTTCCTGAAGAGGATCGCCAATTGGTAATCCACTACACACAGAAGCCCGTGCTTCTTAACATCGACAAATTCGTAAGAGCCGATTATCTCGGTAATTACCAAACTCCAAAACCAGCCGTAACTGGTGTACAAAGTCGATTCTTGTGGGGTGATATCTATGGTTTCCCTGTTTACTACAGCACTAATGTGCCGTTGACATCAGCTACACCAAACCAGATTCACAACATTTTCTTCCACAAGGAGGCATTTGCTTTGGCTCTACAGTTAGCTCCAAGAGTCCAGACTGATTACATTCTGGAATACTTGTCTAACCTTGTAGTTGTTGACGTTATCTACGGATTTAAGACAATTCGACCCACATTTGGTGTTGAAGTACGTTCTTAACGTAGTGAGTGAAGAGGGTGGGTAATGCCCGCCCACCCTCCCAAACAATATGATATATTTAGTTACTGCTCATGAACGATTCTGATTTAAAAAGAAGACACGAACAGCATGTAGAACGAGTTATGTCAGAAGCTCGCTCCAGAGGTGTTCAATACAAAAACCCCAACAAAGTCGCATACGACATTATGACTCGTGCAGTAGATCCCAAAACAGGAAGGGTTTATAAAGGAAGTGATGGTCTCCGTCTTCAAGAGATCAAAAAACAAGAAGCAATTAGTAAGGGTTGGAATCCCGCCCAAGACAGATCAAACGAAGAAAGAAACCGCAGAAAGTGAAAGTTGCTGTAGTTACACCATCAAGAGGCCTAATCCACTCCAGAACAGTTGAGTCTATTCGGAGGTCTTTTTTGGGTATTGAAAAAAACTTTCGATGGAATCATTTTATTTCTCACGATAAAGGGATCCCCGATGCTCAAAATTACTTATTTGAACAGGCATTGAATTGGGGTGCTGATTATGTTTGGTCAGTGGAAGAGGATAATATCTTTCCTCCAGAGACTTTTATAAAAATGGTGCAAGAGCTTCAGGGTGCTGGCGTTGTTTACACTGACTACCCAATTGGAAACAAAAAACACAGTGGAATCTGTCGTGTTGGTGAAGAAATTGTTTGGGGGCCGATGGGGTGTACTTTGATTTCTAAAGAGACCTTGGAAATACTGCCAAAGCCTTGGTTCAGAACCGACTGTACCTTCCGCATCGAAAACACAAATCCTCTTACTTTAATTGAAGAACCGATCCCAAATAAATATGGTGGACATGATGTTTATTTTGGTCTCAGGTGTTTCCAAAATGGAATAATTATGAAAGAACTAAAAAAGGCTAAGGTTGGCCATATCAAACCTGTAGCCGGAATCAATGAAACTACTCGTAGCAATAGTGAAGCTGGGGAGTTTGAGATTTGGGAGAAGGTGGAAATGCACACAGACTATTCTGGTCCACTTACGATTATTGACAAAACAGTTTGATGCGGTATAGGATGACTTAAAGATGGCTACTACAATCAACAGCGGTGTTCGCCCAGTAGTTTTTAATATCAATGTTGGTACTTCTGATACCCCAGTTGACCTTGGGACAGAATTTTCTTTCTTTAATACACTAATTATTAAATGTAGAACTGCTATTGCAATGCAACTCAGAGTTGCTTCTGGGGCTTCCGAATACTACACAATTGCTGCAAACACAGTTTTAGAGATTAGACTCAAGCCACGAGTACAAATTCCACTATACTTGAAAGCTGACAGTGAAGTGGTTGCTGAAATCATTGGAATCAAAGAATAATGGCACAAATGGACCCCAAAGTAGACCTCTCCAAAGCAGTGCCAATTGTAGGATCTAAAGAGGCCGAAGCAGAACTGGCTGATAAGGCTGCAAAAGAAATTGATGCTGTTTTAAATAAATACGGAATGATGCTTTTAGGAACCGTGACACTTCCAACTCAACAGATTAGGGTGGTTCCTCGCCCTAAGAAAGAAGCTTCTGGACCAAACGGACAGGTTAAATAATTAGGCTTCTTCGTTAAGTACAACAAGATCCCATTTTTCGTCTTGGGAATTGTACACAAACTCCATATAAAGAACTTTACTTATTGTTGTGGCAGCAGGAAGAGAATCTGCCATACCCCTATAAATTGCATTGTAAGTTAAAGCTCTGGAAGTACCATCATCTAAAATTCTTACCAAAAGCTTATTCCCGTTGGCTGGGGTTCCTGAAGGTGCTTGAAGTTCGGCAGCTTCAGCCAAAGCAGTAATAGTCAAAATATTCATAAATCTGTGGCCCGTGGGGGTTGGTGTTGCGGAAGAGGTTATTGTAGTCTCACTTGGGCCAACAACTTCCTGGGCAGTGACTTTCTTACTTGTTCCATCTGGACCATGCTCTTCATCGCTCACGTCTACCACATACAAAAGATCATTATTAGCTGGTATTTCCCCAAGTGCGTCTAACTCGGTCAACTTTTTGCTTGTTGTACTGGCTGCTGGCGGAGCAGCAGAAAGAGCAAAAATTCGGATATCTGACCATTCTCCGTAAGTATTGGAACCACCAGGGTCTTTACCTCGGACTCTCCAGTAATAATTTCCTAAATCTAGAGAGTCAGCAAGCTGTACTGTGTAGCTCACTTCATCTCCACTAGCAAAGGGGTTTAGATCTGCGCCATTGGTAACATCCACAAATCCATCATCAGCGTCCGACTCTGCATCTATAAGTGGAGAACTCATATCAGAGTTTGCGCTTATTTGAATGTTGTAAGTAATATCGTCACCCTCTGGGTCTTCACCTGAAAAATTCACTGTGGGGGTTGGGGTGGCACCCAGGTAAGCTCCATTGTCTGTCTCTTGTGTTACAACAGGGCGCACATCGGGTTGAATTGCTAAAATGCCAACAATCGGGTTGCTTGTTGTTCCCGAAACGGTCCAAGCATCTGGGTCTTCAGAGGCAGCATTAAGTTGCCTTCGTGCTGTACTAAACTTTATATCAAAGGTTGATGCGCTCCCTGGATTTGTGGCTGCCTCAAGAAGGTCTGTGTAATTAGTAGGTGGTGAAGTAACAGTCCAATCGCTTCGACCAGAAGTTAACAAGACAAGCCAGAAGACATCTTTTGCCCCCCAACCAGGAGTCAGAGACGCAGGGTCGAGAGTTGTATTTGCCCCACCAAAAGACACAGGTGTTGTTGGGTGGACATTAGAAAAAAGAAATGATTGGTGAGCACGGGTAACACTTGTCGAAGCTATGAAAGTTTCTGTTGTTCCTTCAGACCCGTCAGCGAATTTATAGAAGCCAAATATTCTTCGTGAAATAGACCCCAAAAAGGTTGGGGTCATTGCTGTCCAACCTGTTGGGGCTGGAATCGTTGGTTGGCCTGACGTTGCAATAAGAACAACAAGTAAATCTCCAACCAGAATACCCGATGGAAGATTAACAACAACTGTCTGGGAGGCGGGAGTAGTTACGCTTGTATTGGTATTTTTGAGTATTGGAAACATATTACAAAATCATATTAATACCTTCTTCTGTCTCAAGTCCAGTATCGTCCTCAAATAAAATATATGGGTTTTCCACATCAACCACAAGCCCATTTGTTACTGTGAGGATTTTATAATCTCTAGTGACAACAACTGTGTCTACCCCTCCTCCACCCGTTGCCTCGGCAAATTCCAAGCCAGTTTCATCAGCTTTCACCCGAACAACCTTTTCAGCTTGATCTGTATAATCACTTGGGGTGTCGTCTAAGTCTAAAAAAGAACTCACTGTAGGAAAATCAGTGAACTCTAAAGCTGTCTCTCCGGCATTTACTCTAAGTGCTTTTAGTGCTTGCCCTCCATAAGAGGCGGGGGTGTCATCTAAATCAATAAAATTCTCGATCACAACTGGATAAGCAGGGATTGAAACACCTGGAGTGTGAGAGTGGGAATCGTCTTGCACCGAAGGATTGGGGTAAGTACCACTCAAATCACCACCAGCAGCATCTCCGTTTTCAAGAAAGTCCCCTTCAATATCCGCAGGGTCATGTTCGTGCCTTAAATATCTCTGGAGTTCAGAATCATAAACCTTTTTGGGCATTTGACTAAGGATTGCACAACACCCCCCTCTTTTCAAGAGACTTGACGAGGATGGTTATTTGTCATAGTCTAAAGGTGAATCTGTGGAAGGATAAAAGAGAAGCTACCTACGCAGTGCCGTTTTATTATTATGGTAGCTTTCTATCCCAGACTACTTCAATTTGTTTTAAGAAAGGGGGTTTATCATGGCTAAAACCCTTCTTGATGTGCGCCAGCAAGTCCGTAGTTACTTAGATGAAGTCACTCCAGCAGATTGGACAGACGCAGAATTAAACCGACTAATTAATGTCTTTTATCACAAAGTTCACACAGCTGCTATGAAGGTGTTTGAGGAATATGCTCCATTAAATACCGCCACATTCAATCTGGTTGCCGATCAACAAGAATACGACCTGTCTTCTGTTGGCAATATCCTTATGTTGCGAAGAGTCGAAGTTAAATATGATGCTGACGGGAGTGATTTTGTGCGTGCATATCCAGTCAATATGGATCAGGTACGAAGACAACTGGATAGTACCGCAGTTGGGCCAACAGTTATTACAGCTGTCTCTTATTATTTGAGAGCCAACATGCTCGGTTTTATTCCAATTCCAAATGAAAATGTGACCAATGGCGTGAAGATTTGGTTTGTTCCTCAAGCCACAGATTTAGAAGAAGATGATGACACCGTTGTTCTTCCTTACGCAGACCGTGATTGGATCTTAATTGCGTATGGTGCTGCATCAGAAGCATTGAGGTTTGGTCAACAAGAGTCAACCGAAGCAGATAAATTAATAGCTCTGTTTAGAGCAGGACTTGAAGAAATGCAGTCAGATTTGGAAGACCGTGTTGCGGAAGAAGCAAAAACAGTAATTGATACCAGCGGGGAGATGTTGGATTTCGAGGGAGGGGCAGGGCCTTACTAATATGCAAACAGGATTACACATTATTAGAGAACAACTTTTTGGAAAAGGGTATTACGACACAACAACACCTGAGTACATACCTAAAGGATATTTAGCTGTGGCCAAAAATGTGGTGATTAGCAATGAGAAAATAGATAAACGCAAAGGCTACACGATTCTCGGTCAAGACATGGGAGATAAAAAAATTTTGGGGATACAAGGAATTACCACTACCGCCGGAACTAAGCGACTTTATGCTTTTCTGAATAATTCTGGAGACACAGCTATCGAAATCTGGGAGAACGTGGGAACTGGAAATTGGACAATGATTGATAACACCCTACTCACAAATGTGGGGCACGATGTTAACTGTGCTGTGGCGGAAGGTGTGGTCTACGCTTTCGATGGAGCCAGCACTCCAGTTAAAATCACCCCAGGAACACCATCAACTGTTACTGCTGTGGCTGATGGAAATTTTCCTAAGGGATCCTTTGCGGTGTGGTTCCATAATTTTCTTTTTGTGGGTGGAGTCACCACAACACCTAACAGACTTTATTGGTCAGACTTGGAAGATTCTGATGATTTTACAAATGGAATTACTGGATTTTTAGATGTTAACCCTGACGATGGAGACAAAATTACAGCATTGGCGGTTTTAGGAGACGAGTTGATTCTTTTTAAAAGAAACAGAATTTGGTCACTTACGGGTTTTGGGGAAAATACTTTTACAGCAAATGATTTGAATGAAAGAATGACTGGTTTTGGAACCCCCGCTGCAAGGTCTGTTGTTAATGTGGGAAATGATCTTTATTATGTTTCACACACTGGGGGAGTACCACAATTTAGAAGTCTCCAAAGAACTCGGTTTTCAACTGTGGTTTCTGGGGGGATTATCTCTGAGGACATCCAGGGAACAATGGCCGGATTCAACGAGGCGCAACTAGCAAAGATTGCTGGGGTGTATGACGGAAAAAGATTGCTTTATGCTTTTCCCACATCTGGAAATTCAGAGAATGTGCAGGTTTTGGTATATGACACAGAGTTAGAAGGTTGGGTTCTTTGGACTGGTCTTTATGCAGCAGTGTTTGCAGAGTTTGATTTTGGAAATGAATCCGAAATCTATTTTGGAGAATCACGAGCCGATTCCAAGATTTATAAGCTAGATAACTCTACAAGCGATAACGGTGTTGCGATAGACATGGATGTTCAAACCAGAAGATATGGAGCTGATCGCCCAGAAATTAAAAAGAAGTGGAAATATCTTTATATGACAGTCGAGGAAGCGGGAGATTATAGTCTAGATATTGATTATTCAAGAGATGGGTTTACCTGGGCAGATCTAGGGGAAGTTGATCTTTCACCAGTAGGCACAATTTTTCCATTTGAATTTCCAGCTTATTTGGGCGACACTGACATCAAAAAAGATAGACTTTATTTTGCAAAACTAACGTCTTATTTTTTACAACTTCGGTTTAGGCAAAGTGGCCTAGATGAAGAATGTTCTATCAGAGGTTGGGAGCTTTTGTATAAGCAACGATCTTTGAGGGACGCATAAAGGGGGTGGAACGATGAGCTTAATATCAAAAACAAACACATACATAAACGGGGACCTGATTACAGCCCCAATGTACGAGGTAGATCGGGATGACATTATTGATGTCGTAAATGGAGCCATAAGCAACGTAAATATTGCAGCCGATGCTGCTATTGCCTATTCGAAGCTTAATTTGTCTGGGAGTGTTGTAAACGCTGATATTTCAGCAAGTGCTGCAATTGCTCTTTCTAAAATTGCGACAGGTGTTACAGGATCTTTGGTTGGAACCACTGACGCTCAAACCCTTACAAACAAGACTCTTACTTCACCAACGATTAACGGGGGGACAATTAATAATCCCACAACGATTGGTGCACATGAGCCTTGGGTGGATGCTGACGATGGAGCAACCGTCACATTTGACTTATCAGCAGGGAATAAACAGAGGGTTACTCTTAATGGAAATAGGATTCTTGCCCTAGATAATGTTTTAGCTGGGCACGTCATACTTTTGAGACTACAACAAGGATCTGGTGGAAATAAAACTGTGACTTGGTTCTCAACAATCAGATGGCCAAACGCCATAGTACCATCTCTTTCAACTGGAGAGGGCAAGGCTGACTATTTCTTATTTATTCAACAATCAGACGGAGTTTATGATGGTATGACAATTGCTAAAAACATCGGATAAATATGGCAGTAGAAAAAACACATTCTTTAGTTTTAGAAGGACAGTATGCTTTCGTTCCAACAGAAATCCAGAATGGTTTGGATATTACTGGAAGTATGACTCTGGAATTTTGGATTACTAATGGAATCTGGACAGAGTATTCCAATTATGGTTGGTGGTTAAATAAAGGGAGTTATGGTGTGTACGAGAGAGGTGGAATATTGGGGATTCCCGCAGTCATAGGGCTACACCTAAGCGATGGGGTTAACAGTCAGGACATTGATCTGACAGGATTATCTACCACCGAGAGCTATTTTACACATGTCGCAATTGTTGTTGATTTTAATGAGGGAAAGATGTTTTGTTATGTTAACGGTTTCTTGAGGCAGACAACAAATCTAACTATCTCATCAATTGCAACCTCACCATTAACACCCTTAACTATTGGCACAGACTCGAATCACATTCATCTCCCGTCAACAGTTTTAGGTTATGTTAGGGTTTGGAACACTGCCCTGGATGCAAACACAATTGTTGAAAGAATGAGACATGGAAGCCCCCCAACTGATAATCTGGTTGGATATTGGAAATTTGACAACAATTTTGCTGATGCGTCAGGCAAGGGAAATGACCTTACAGCAATAGGCTCCCCTTCTTTTAGTACAGACGTTCCTTTCCAGTATTACGGGGTAACTTCTCGACTTCAGGCTATAGCAGGGGGAGATGGATATGTAACCTCGCACGAGGCGTCTGGTGGACTTACTTGGGCAGCAATAAGAGCTGAGACAGCAGGAAATACGGTAGACAACACCGATGATGAGATGACCGTAGGTGTCACAAAAAGATTTTCTGGTGGATTTAATTTTTACTACCCAACCCTACACAGAGGCTTTTTACCATTCCCTACAGAGGATCTGGATGACAGTATTTCAATAAATGACGCTTATTTATATCTTGTTGGGAGTGGACAACAAGTAGGAGTGATCCAATCAAGTCAAGCCACACCAACTGGGTTAACCACAGATGATTATGATACCGCAGGGGCACTGGATGCGCCAAACGAGGGGGCGAGTAGAGTTGCCTTGGCAGTTAATGGTTCCTGGGTGCAACTAAATACCACAGGGAGAGGTTGGATTTCAAAGAACGACTCCACAAAATTTGCTCTCAGGGAAGCGGGTCATGATATTGATGGGGCAAACCCAGGATCTAGCTCTACATCATACACTGCCTCGGTTAATACCGCCAACCATACATCTGTCTATAACAGACCTCACCTTGATGTGGTTTACGAGCCACAAGGAGAGTCAGAAGGTGGAGACCCTAATGGTGGAAGCGGGGAATCTGGAAGTCCAGCAGCATCAGTTTTGGGAATTTATTTAGAATAAAACTATGGAACCAAGAACACTTTGGGAATATTACTCAACAAAAGGTAGAAACCTTCCTTCAGTAGAAGAGAGGAGGCAGATGTATGGTTTGGGACCAGAGTATGTTGGAAGTGCTGAACAAAATTCAAGACTTTTACAACAACTCTTGGGGGGTGGTCCAACAGCTCAGACAACATCTGCGGTCACTGCCTCGGCGAGGCAACCAATGGTTTCAGGATATCAATACCAACCCCAAACAAATGTCTTAGCTACAAGTTCATCTGCTTTTGTGCCAGGGACACCTTTGGAGTACCAGCCAATTATTCAGCAAGCAGCTGAAAGATACGGAGTCCCAGCAGATTTACTTTCTGCCCTTTTGAAGATCGAGAGTGGTTTTAATCCAGCTGCGGTCTCACCAGCTGGAGCACAAGGAATTGCCCAGTTCATGCCAGGCACAGCAAGGGAGTATGGAATTGATCCAAACGACCCAAAACAGGCGATCCCAGCAGCAGCTCAATATCTTTCTCGTTATCAAAAAGAATTTGGAGATTGGGAGAAAGCTTTGGCCAGTTACAACGCTGGGCCTGGAGCTGTGAGAAGATACGGGGGAATACCTCCTTACAAAGAGACTGAAAGTTATGTACAAAAAATTAACAAGGAATTAGCAGCCCTAGGAGGTCAAAAATTTGAACAATCATGATAGTAATACCTAATGGACCAACAATATATTCAAAAGATGAACTCGCAGCGATGGGTTATGGGGGTTATGTCGGTTGGAGTGATCCAGAGGCCGGATTAGACTTCGCAGCCACAGGTGGGGGTGGAAAATGGACTGGAGGGGGAGCTGGTCCAGGTGGAGCAGGATCTACTTCTGGAGGGGCTTTCAGTTTTAACTGGGAGCAAGCGGAAGCTGACGCTTTGGAAAAGCTTAGACCTTATTACGAGGAAGTTTTGGCAGAAGCTCGTGGAGATGTTGAAAGAGCTAAACAAATTATTGAAGAAGATTATCAAAGGGGTGTTCGTTATCGAGAAGAGGATTTACAGGTTGCTCAAGAAGGTTGGGCAAGAGAAGAGCCTCGGCAAAGAAATGCTCTTTTGGAAGACCTTAATAGAAGAGGATTTTTGCAAAGTTCAATTCGTACAGGCGAAGAAGAATATTTAACTGAGACCCAAACAGCAACCCGTGAGGCCACAGAGAGAGCTTTGCAACGGCAAGAGGAGTTGGCTGGGGTTGAAAGATCTAGGGGTGTTGAAGAACTCGATATCAAACTTCCTCGTTATGAGAGAGAATTAATGGAGGAAAAGAAAACGAAGGCAGCCGATATGGCAACAATGAAATATGGTAGAGATTATGACAAATGGCTGGCAGAAGCCAGCAGGTTTATAGGATAAAAATATGGCAAGTACCTGGGATCAACTACAGTCACAACTAGCAGCTGTTCGAGAACAGTATGGGCAGCGTGTAGCTGAATATCCTCAGTATTATGAAAATCTGAGGCAGCAGACCTATGGCCAAGATCAGATTCTTCCAAAGCTTCGCCAAACAAAAGATGATGCCATTATGCAACTTTGGGATGTTGATAAGAGATTAGCTGATAGATATGCAAACCCTGAAAGTGAGATGTTTATTAGAGACCCATACCAAAGAGAAAAAATTGCAGCTGGTCAACATCAGTCCACTTTAGGGCTGGTTTCAGGAGCTACACGCCTAGAGGAACAGAGAACAAGCGTTTTAGAAGACGCTCTTGAGAGGGGAGTAAAAATTTATGAATTAGGATTAAACGCTTTGGAGCGTGAGCACTCAATGCTTAATACTGAGCTTGACAACCTGCTTCGAAAAATGTCTTTAGATGCTCAACTAGCAAACCAAAAGGCGACACAACCTAAGATGAGTACTGCGGATATTTTGTCATTATTAACAAAATTGCCCCAAGAGCCTACTGAGCCAAAACCAGACCTTCCTGACTATATGATTCAAGACATGTTGAATCGTCCAGAGGTTAATTGGAAGTCTCCAGGTGGTCAGTGGGTATTTAATCCAGAAACGGCAGAGTTTGAGCCATTTAGGTTCCCAGAAGAAAAAGGGCTAGAGGCGTTGAGAGGTCTCTTGGAGCCATTTAATTTGAATCCAGCAGCAGTTGCTTATTTGAGCCAGTATCCGGAAGAGGATGAAAAAGTAGCTCGAAATATTATGGAGAGTATTTTATTCCCAGAAACAGCTGAAGGTGGGTATTCAGAGAAGGTAAAGGAAGCTGCTAGAAATCAAGTGTGGCAAGATCTTTTGAATTACACACAGCCAGTTCAACCTAATGACCCTGACAACGTGAAGACGATTAAACAAATGAGCTTGATTCAGGTGGTTTTTCTACTTAAACAGCAAAATCCAGAGCTTACTTTTGACGAGATCCTTGAATTAGCAAAACAAGCTGGTCTGGAGCCTATTCCAACACAAAGATGAGATGGCAGGAAGTATTTTTAATATCAAAAAACAAAATCTCCCAATTACAACACAAGGGAGCAACCAAAGGGGCATCCTACAAAATGTCCTAGGTTCTATATTCCCACCATTAGGTGCATACCAAGCTGCACGAGATATCGCAACATTACCCGAATATGAACCAGCACGGAGACTGGGAAGTTGGGCGGGCCAAATCCTTGGTCGTGGCACGGAATTGGTTGCCCAACTGTCTCCGCCAACAATGGGTGGAGAGCAATCGGGGTTAGCCCAGGTGGGGCGATTACTTCAAAGGGTTCCAGAAGAGCCTTTTGATTTACCAACTGATGTAGACACTGCACCAGAGGAGGGGACATCTGAGCAGATCTTGGAATTTCTACTTAATCTAATTCCTGGGGCAATACACAGTTATGGAAAATCATTTGAAAGAGTAGGTACTCCATCTGGGAGGGCAGAGATTGGCAAGGGAATCTCAGAATTATTTAAAGAGCCGTTGAGCTTGCAGACACTTCTTAATCCGGCAGTACAAACCGCCTTGGATGTTTCTGACTTTCTTCCTGGTGTTGGATTTGTGGGGCTTGGAGCAAAACAACTTGGAAAAAGATCCTTAATTGAAGGAGGAGAAAAGGTGGCTCGTGAGCTTGCTGAGGAAACAGCCGAAAGACTTTCTAGAGAAATTGGGCAAGAAATTGGAGAAGAAGCTATTGAGAGGGCCAGTCGATTTGCTGCGGGTGAATTAACTACCGAAACAGTGGAGCGTGTGGGGCGTGAAGAAGCTGAGAGATTAGCCAGAGAGTCCGCTGAAAGATTTATTCGTGAAGATCTTGGAATCTTAACAAGGGAAACTGGTGAGGTTGTTGAGACGGCAGCAGAACAAACTGCTCGACAAGCCATTGAAATTCCAGAACAGGCAGCAGAAACAGCAGCCAGAGAAGGTGCTGAGTTTACCTTTGACCAAATTCCAAAACAAGCAGATGATCTTTCTGAAGCAGCTGCTAGGGTTGGAGCTGAAGGAACTGAAAGGGTTGCTCGTGAGACAGCAGAGACAGTTGGGGAGCAAGTTGCTAAAAAACCTCAGTACACTCTAGATGCTTTTGAGATATCAGGCGAAGCAAAAGAAACTTTGGAAGGGTCACTTGATGTTATCAGAAAAGACCTCCAAGAAGCAGGAGAGACTCTTCCGTTAACCGATGAGGAGATTTTGAGAAGAGCTGAAATTGCCGAACCATTAAGGAGAGCCACAACTCGTGAGCAACAAGCAGCAGCAGACGCAAGACTTGTAGCTTTAAGACAAAACCAAGCAGCCATAGCTGAGAAAGTGGCTTCAGGAACCGCAAGTCCAGATGATTTTACTGAGCTATTTAGAGAAGGGTTCACAGCACTAGAAGAAGCTTCAGCTAGGGGTCGTGCTTTAAGGGCACTCCAGGTTCCAATTGATGCTAGACAACAAACGATTGTGGATGAGATTATTCGAAGTCTACACGAAAAAGGTTTCAAGCTTCAGGACTTGGAAGCTAGATTGGCCTCTGTCGATTTTACAAAACCCAAAGAGGTTGCAAAATTCTACCGAGAATTTGTAAAACCAACATGGGGAGAGGTGTTGGGTGAGTTCAGGTACATAAACCTTTTGTCTTCGCCATTAACTCACATCAAAAACGCATTTACAAATATGGTGCAAGTCGGAGGACTTTCTCCAACAACGAGATTGGTTTCTGGGGCGGTTGACGCTGTGGCATCAGCCCTTACCGGAAAGGAAAGAGAACACTTTATTAGAGAAGTTCCAGCTTACGTACGAGGGGCAATGAACAGTATCGGAGAAGCCACCCAAAATGCGGGGAAAGTTCTTCGTGGGGAGATGTTTGTAGAAAGACCAGATGTTACCTATTTAAGTACAGCTGGGGCTGCACCAAGGGGGTTTTTAGGGAGCACTGTTGGTAAAGCATTATCTCAATACAACGAGTTGGCGAGACCAGTTTTAAATGCACTAGAGGCTTCTGATATCTTCTTTAGGACAATTGCCTACAAAGGTGAATTGGAAGCTTTAGCAAAAAAGGCAACACTCCAGGGAAAAGATTTGGCTGATCCAGCAGTTCGAGCAATCATGGAAAAAGAGGCAATGGATAAAGCCAAATATACGATTTTTAGACAAGCTTTGGACCCTACAGGAAAATTAACTGGGCAGGGAAAATTCCTCCAAGAAGTAGACAAACTAACAAGCACAATCTACAAAGCCAGAAACGATCATATTATGGTTAAGCTTTTTGTTCCTTTTGTGCAAACCCCTGTAAACATCTTGAAACAAGGTGTTGAATATTCACCTATTGGTTTAGCCACAGCGGTTGGCGCAAAAGATCCTATTGAGCAGGTTTCAAAAGCACTCTTGGGAACAAGTGTTTTGGCTGGTGCTTGGTATCTTGCTTCAACAACCGACAGCACTTGGGATATTCCACAAGGGAAGAAGCAGAGCAGTGCATTTTTCGCTTCTGGTAGAAAACCCTACAGTATCAAAATCGGGGATACGTGGCTTGAATATTCACAGTTGGGGCCATTGGCCTACCCAATTGCTATGGCAGCTGCACACAAGCATTATATGCAACAAAACCCATCGTCAATCTCCGATAAACAAACAGTGAAAATTGCCAAGACTTTGGCGAGTGTCGCTCAATTCTTCTCCGACCAATCTTATGTGCAGGGAATTGGAGATCTTTTGAAAATTGCGGAAGACCCATATCGAGGTATTAGTGAGTCACTTTCAAATATCCCACGACAAATGATTCCAATGACATCACTTCTTGGCTTTGTGGCTAGAATTGTGGACCCAATTTACCGAGATCCAGAAACCCCAGTGGACGATATTTTAATCGCCCTACCTTTTGCTTCTACTACAGTAGAACCACATACTGAGCCTGGTGGACAACCATCCGTTAGGCCATATTCTGAAGATACTCTCAAATTCTTGTTAAATGCAGTAAGTCCGCTGAGGTTGAGTCCAGCTGATACGGGGAGACTTGAAGAATTGTGGCAAAGCGATCAGTTTAAGAGGAGAATAGAAGAAATAAACCAATCAGTTAAAGAAGGTAAGATTTCTCAAGAAGAAGCCAGAAACCTTATACAGCAAGTGACTGGTTTAAGGCAACAACAGAGACCCTCAACTGGGATAGATGAGGTAAATGATATTTTGCGCCCAGCTGGGGGAGTAGGAAGGAGCATATTTCAATAATGGAAGGATTACTTAATATTTTACGAGAGATACAAGGAGGACAAAACATACCAGGGGTTGTGAGACAGGCTGCTGCAATCCCTGAATTTTTACAAACTTTAATTCAAGGTGCTCCTGGGGTGCAGTTTGATTATGAGCCAACGGGTTCACAGAATAGGCTAGTACCCCAAAAAGGTACTGGTACTCCTGTTCGTCAATTTTTAGGCACACCGCTTAAACCGTTCGGATTACCACAAGAAAGTAAGGAGGCTATTAAAAGAAATGTTCCAACACTTTTGGAATTACCAGTTACAGCCCTGGCACAAGGAGTCCAAACAATAGATGCTGCAATTCAGCGGGCAAAACTTTTTAATCGGTCTTACGAAGAATCTCCCACTCTACAAAACGTGTTCAAGTTCACAAGGGAAGGTAAAGATGAACTCCAAAAATGGGGAAATTTCTTTACAAACAAAGTGCCCACTCCTTTTGATGAATCTAGATATGGCCCTCTTTGGGGACCAGAGAAACCTTATGGTTCGTTAGAGACAAACAAGGCCAAATCTGAATATCTGGAGAGACACCCAGAAATGAGGGAACGCCTTTCAGAGACAGACCCCACACGACTGCCTTACTTTCCAAATCTACTCTATGATGAATATTCTCAAATTCCAGAAGAGATGAGACGCTACATGTTCCAACAAGCTACTGGTTGGCAAGGTGAACCAGAAGGAGAAATGTGGCCTTATGGGGGAACTAGGGGTAACTGGCCACCAAAACCAGCAGAAGATAAACAATCTTTTAATATTATTCCAGAGGTTCAGGCTGCTGGACTAGGGGCTGAGACTTTACCTTCGAACCAAGATCAAGGATTTTTAAACAGAGTTGCCCAGGCAATTAGTGGTATTCCACAACAAGCTGAGGCTTTTTGGGAGTTATATGGTCCAGACATACGCCAGCTTCCAAATTTTTTACCAACAGCTTTTCGAAGTTTTGAAAAAGAATATGTGGAACCAGCAAAAGAAGCGATATCTTCTCGTGAGGACCTTCCATCTTTGGTAAAAGAATTAGCTAAAATGACAGTCAGCACACCAACTGCGATTGGGAATATGGTGTTTAATCGGCCAAGTATGTTTACCACAACTCCAGAGGAAGACGCTTTAAATCGAAAGGTAGCCCGCCAGATCGCCAAAGAGAGGAATATCCCCTTCGACAATGCTTTGGCTGATGTGCAATCCCGCACAATGATGGCAGGGATGCCTGATGAATATTCTAAATATTTAACACCAGAAGAAAAGAAATATTCAGACCAGCTGGCTAACCAAAAAATGATGACAATGATGAGCACCACAATGGCTCTTACAACTGCCCCAATGGCGGTAAGTAGGCCAAGTGTTGTTTACCGAGCAGTGGACTCCACATCGGGGGCCTCAACTTTAGGGAAGGGGCAATATTATGTAGAAAATCCAGTAAATGCTATGCGCTATGGCCAAAATATTAAAGCGTTTAAGATTTCTCCAGATGCTCGAATGTTGGATCTTAGAAACCCCAACACTCTTACTCGATTTACCGATGAGGCCATGAAAACAAACCAGGCTCTTTGGGCTTCCATAGCAAAACAATACGGAGATGATGCAGCTCTAGGAATGGTAATGACAAAACACGCACAAGATCTTGGCTTCCAAGGAATCATTGGAGACGATGCTGCTTTTGGTCTAGTAGTATTTGATCCCCAAATGATAATTCCTATTAATACTGGACCACAAAACTTAACAGGAGAATCAATGCTTGCTCGACAAAGTATTCTCCAGGCACAACAACAAGCTGGTGCACAAAAAGCAGCTCAAATAAGCCAGAAGGCCCAAGAAGACGTTGCCAAGTCCGCATTGTCAAAACAGGAGACTGGTTTGGTTCAAAGGGCAATGAATTATATGAATCAATTTAGCAGTATGAGTGTTAAAAGAGTTGCTAATCTTTTGAAAAACACAGGTGCGGATCCACTTACCTTGGCAGAGCAGCAGGGAGTAAACCCAGCAACCATAGATTTTGCCGATAAATTAAATAATGGACAAGGACTTTTGGCTGCGTACGATGCAGCTGGTTATGCTGGGGACACACAATTACAAAAAGAGATCGCTAACTTTATTATGAAGCTTCCGGCTTCTCACCCACTGGCACAATATGCACCGAGTTTTGCAAAATTGTTAGGTTTATAAAACGATGAAAAAAAACAGAAATAACTTTAAATTGTTAGTAGCTTTGATTTATATTGCGGGTTCTTTATACTGGATATATACCCTACATTCTCGGCTTGCAAATCTTGAAAATATATCAACAGAGAGCTTGCCTTATATAGAGAGATTTTTAGACTTGGAAATAAGGGTGACTAAGTTGGAGCAGGACAATCTTTTGTTGTTTCAGCATCATTTAGAATTATTAGGGGAGGAGGCAGATGAACAACAGTAACTCACTAGCGGACTTTTTGAAATCAAATGCGTGGAGTATTCTCGTTCTTATTTTTATGTTCGGGAGCTTTGTGGCAATGGTTAATCTTCGAATAAACCAAATAGAAGTTAAAGCAAACGAGAACTCCCAAAAACTAGACCAGTTAACTACAATTGTCGAACGTATTGTAATATTGGAGGAGCACGACAAAAGTATTGCAAATGATATTCAGGAAATAAAAGCTGATCTCAAAGAGATAAAATCTAAACTCTAATGATATCCATATTCAACAGCCCGTTTAGGGTTACGCAAAAATTTGGAGTTAATCCTGAAGACTATAAAAAATTTGGGTTAGCTGGCCACGAAGGGTTAGATGTTGTACCCACTGGTACTGACTGGACTGTTTTTTCACTTCCTATTCCTGGTATTTGTGTGAAAGATATTGATATGACTGACAAAGGGGGTAACTATGGAATCCACAACACTATTTGGTATCCAAGCATTAAGGAGGCGTGGATGTTTTGCCACCTTTCGAGCAATAGAATTTTCATTGACCAGGAGCTTCCAGCGTCTTATCCGATTGGTGTTATGGGTGCTACAGGGAACACCACTGGTGCACATGTTCACATAAACAGATTTCAAGTTGATGAAAGAGGATACCGCCAAAACAAGGACAATGGTTTTCTTGGTGGTATTGATCCACTTCCATTTTTGATGGAGACAGAAGGTCCTGCCCCACAACCCCCAGAAGAAGACCAGGACCGTGTGCGGGGAATTAGATTCTTGGATGAATATAGGGCCATCAGGGAATTAGGGCCTGAAGGGAACTATGAATCTTTTGTAAGATCTGTTGTTGAAAGTGACAGAAAATTTCCAGCCCTTTTGTCTGAAAAGAGCACCCTAACTCAAGAGATTAAGACACTTAAAGAAGATTTCACAAACGAGAGAAAAATCCTCAGAGAAGAGTTAAAAAACGCCTGTGGTTCGGAGAAACTAGAATTAGAGAAGAATTGGCAATTAAAAGTAGAGAGTGCTAAAAAAGCACATTTGTTTGATTATTCAGCACCGCAACTTTTGGGTGCTGGGTTTGCTAAACTGTTTGGTAAAAAGGAGGTGACAGAGAATGAGTCCTGAAGTAATTAATGCTGTCGTGGGGGCTTTCCTTCCACCTTTTATTGATTTTATAAACCAGAGAGTCGTTGATTCTAGAGTTAGATATGTGATTTCACTTCTGATTTCTTTGGCTATTGGCTTTGTAGTGTCTTTGGTCAGCGGAGAGCTAAATGCCGGAGATGTATTTGGTGGTGGTGCTATTGTTTTCGCAGCTGCACAAACAACATATAAAACTTATTATGAAAAGTCAGAGGTTAGAACAAAGCTTTTTGGAGATAAATCTTAACTTTCTTTGGTGAGGAATTTACGGACGAGTTCTCTGAACCACTGGGAAACGGTCTTTCCTTCTAAAGCTAGTTTAGCCCGAAGTTTTCTTGCTTGGTCTTCAGGCAGGTAAGCTGTTACTCTTGTTTGGGCAATTTCTTTCTTGGGCATTAAATTTCTACTTCTTCAATTTTGTGGACCAAAGCATTTCTATCAGTTTCCAACAACTTCATTATGTCAAAAACTTTGTCACTAAATCCAGCCAACTCGTATACATTTCTTTCAGGGAATTGTAATGAGCCGTACCCTTGCAGATCAAAAGAGTAAATGATTGGGTCTGCACCAGTTCTTGTTTTATATTCTTTAAAAGTTACTGACGGTGCTCCGTATCCCCAATTACCATTACCCATCCAACCTTGCATATCAGAAAGGATAATTATTCTCTCGTAGGCCTTATTGGCTTCTTGGAAAACTGCATTAAAGTTTGTACCAGATGGGGTCATAGATCTTCGCATCTGCTCCGCTATGGTTATCACGGAATCGGCTGGGTTGACTGTTACGTAACGTGCATCATCTGAGAAAACCATAAATTCAGCACCATTACTTTTAACAAGGATTGAAGCAAATAAAGACCCTATCTCGGCTGGCTTTCCATCCATAGAGCCGGAATTATCTAGCACCACTAATGTTCTACCGTTTAATTTAGGAACATTTTTAAGTGATGTTTCTACCGCTTTATTTAGAGAAACCATTACAAGTCCAGCACTGTCAAGATTTGTTTTTTTAATTTCTTCTAAAGCAGTCATAAACCTAAAAGGAAGAACTAAAGATTTTCTTATTCGGCCCTCATCCTCCAAAAGTTTCAATGCCTCATCTAACACTTCTGGGGCTTGCTCTAGAATGTTTCTTAGGTTTCTGAGCAAAGCAAAATATCCAATCTTTCCCTCTTTAACAAGTTGTGACCAAGCTTCTTTTTTAGCCTCTTCTTTATTCTCTGATTTTCCAGCAGCAGAGATTTTTGTTTCCCAAGTGTTTTCAGAACGTAGCTCTCCTTCCACCAGCTTTTTAAGTGCCACCGCCACTGCTTCTGAAGGTTTAGGGTGAACATAATTGATAGCATCAACCAAGGAAATATCTTTTCCTTCACCTCTGTGTTTTGCCAGTTGGTACGCATCAAATTTATTGAAAGCTAAAGCTAGTCCTTTCTTCAAAGAGTTAGGATATGGTTTCCCATATTTGCTGTAGTAATAAGAAAGAATCTCAGTAATGTCGTCTGGTCGGTGTACTACCTTATCGTAAAACCTTTTTGTCCACTGCTCCCCTTTTACTCTTTTGGCAACTTCTCCAGCTACTACATGAGAAATAGACCTCATACCAAATTCGTTTCGTGCATATACAGCAGCTTTCGCCACAAAGAGTTTGTCTAAAGAGTCAACCAGTTGTACAACCCGATCAAGCCCTTCGCTTTCTGACTTATAGAACTGATCTTTTACAAATGAAGTTAAAAGAATAGAAACAAACTCTACTTTAGGATCTTGCACAAAGGCATCTCCCCCAGCGAGGTTTGTTGTCTTTCTTGTATTTGATATCTGTCTATTAAATTTTGACATATTAATTTTTAGTGGGGAGAAAACTTGAAAGCAGAAAAAAATTTAAAGGACTCGAACCTTCAACCTTTTCCTTAAAGGGAAATGCTCTACCATTGAGCTAAACGCAAAAATGCTTGCGATGAACTGCATTTCATTACTGCCCCACAACTGGTTTCTTTTTTATATTGGGGAGGAATCCGGCAAGAATAGATATTTAACGTCCTCTCAGACTGGAGCCTGGATCGCCAGGCAACGGGGTTTTTAGACCCAATATAACTTTCAAGGTTATACGATGTAATTCTTCCCTTACTACCCCAATTAAACTGTCAATGTTTTGCGGAGGAAATTGAAAGAGTACGAATACGTGTTTGCCAGTTACACCACTCCGCCTTGTGTGGCGGAGGTAGGATTCGAACCTACAGTCTTAGTCTCCAAAAGACGAAGTAACTCTTTTCTTACTACCGCAAAATTAAAATATCACTATGGAGATATGGTGTCAATAGTCAAGGGGGGCTTGATTTAAAGTTCTTTTTGAGGGACAATGTTTTTGTTATGGATGATACTGCCCCAGATATTTTAGAAGATCAGGATTCTCAAAAAAGAGAGGAACTTAAAGCCCAGTTGGACAAAATTGTTTCCAAAGAGGAGCGTGTAAGTAAGTTAAACGATTTGTTTCAAGAGGTTTCTAGAATATATGAATACAGAATTGAAAGAATTATTTATTGGTTGTACGCTGTAGAGCATGTGGATGGTCACAAGCTTGCGAGAGCTGATGATGTGACCCCCACACGTATTTATCAAAGAGTAAAAGCTTTTGAGGAGAAATACTTAAATGGAAGAAACGGATCAGATCAGTGAAGAAGAACAAATGAGACAAGACGTTAAGGATGTGACTGGCTCTCCAGCATACCCAGATGGTCCAGTACAGGCAAAATTGGCAGTTATGATTGATGGTTACGAAGTGGAGTTTGTCATCAAAAACGATCAGTTTTCTTTTTTAACAGGACAGATTACAGACCTCATCCAGATCTGTAAAGAATATGGTTGGCACTCCACGAGGGTAATGCCACAGCAGACGCAATCTAGGCCCACACAAAACCGACCAATGAACCAACAACCATCTCCGGCACCACAAGCCCCTCTTGCTGCTTCTAGTGCAGCCCCCTTATGCCCTGTACACAATAGGCCAATGAAACTTCTAAATGGACAGTTTGGACAATTTTGGAAGTGCACTTGGAAAAATCCAGATGGGACTTATTGTAACGAAAAGGCTAGTATCTGATTTACAGAGACTACAAAAAGACTTTAATAAAATGGCAAGGCTGATTATTGATGGTGTGGAACACTCTTTTGGCTGCGGAACTTGGGATCGAACCAAGAATCTTTGCTTTCAGAGAGCAACGTGCTACCAATTACACCACTCCGCATTAAGTAGCCCTATGGAGATTCGAACTCCACCCTATGCTTCGAGAGAGCATTGACCTAACCTCTAGTCTATAGGGCCAAGTGTGGACCCGAAGGGAATCGAACCCTCCCAGCGTCCTTGCAAAGGACTCTCGCCAACCTTGGAACATGCAAGCCCAATTCAGTCAGAGGTGCAGGATTCGAACCTGCGATGCTTATTAGGCTCCTGGTCCCAAACCAGGCGGGGTGGCCTCTCCCCAAACCTCTGTTTCAGCACCAGTGTAAGGAATCGAACCTTATCGACATGCGTTTTGGAGACACATCGGCTACCATAGCCTCACTGATTTGTGCGCCCCTGCGGGGAATCGAACCCCGTACTTCCGATAGACAGTCGGATGTCTTGGCCGTCTGACTCCAGAGGCATATTGATCTCTCTCCACTTTTCTAGTTTGTTAAAGAATCTCTCTTTAGGTGTTGTTTTAGAGTGTTCATCTTTAGACACGTAAATACAATAGCTTCCGTCACAAAAATTTATAGCTGGACAATTTACTTGCCGAGTATCTAAGTTTCTTGTGGCAGCAAGATTCCTTGCACCTTCTAACAATTCACACCTTTCAGCTGACATGCGGAAGGAGAGAGATTCGAACTCTCATTACAGAAACCTGTAAGTTTGTTTAGCAAACAAACACGGTCTGCCGACACCGACAATCCTTCCTTGTGTTACGCTGTTGGGATTCGAACCCAAACTCATGCCTTATGAGAGCACTGTGCTGCCATTACACCACTGCGTATCAAGTGCCCTCGATAGGACTCGAACCTATACGACCTTGATGGGCCACCAGTTTTTGAAACTGGCGTGTCTACCATTCCACCACAAGGGCATTAATAAAGTGGGTAAGGCCTTGCTCCCTACACAGTGGTCTTTCACCTCATCGGCTCTTACCCAGTGTCGGCTGTTAATAGTAAGTTTACCGTTACGGTTGCATCCTACTTCGCATTAACCAGAGGCATGGTGTCTCCGACAAGTTACAAGTCTTTCGACTAATATTTATCTTGGGTTTTGACAGGCATCACAGCCTGACCAAAAGAGTGTCGTAGTTAACACCGACCATCTTCACCCCACAGCGTCTATGCTTCCGCCACCACTTTATTAGTACACCTGACAGGATTCGAACCTGTACAACTTACGTTCCCTGCTTTTAAGGCAAGTGCGTCTGCCATTTCGCCACAGGTGCTTATGTACCCGATGAAGGACTCGAACCCTCGCTCCCTGTATGTAAGACAGGCACTCTTCCACTGAGTTAATCGGGTATATGGACCAGGAAAATCTTTTCCATTTTTACGCCTAAACCTGGTCCGATACAAATGCCTTTCGTGGCTTTGTATGTAGGCCCCCTGGGTTACGATCCCAGCACCTTTTGTTTATAAGACAAATGTCACTCCACATGACGCTGGGCCTTTAAGTAGCTCTGAGAGGAGTCGAACCTCTAACCCGTAGGGCTGGTTTCTAAAACCAGTGTGTATGCCAATTCCACCACAGAGCCTTGTGCGGAAGATAGAGGACTCGAACCTCTCTGCCATCTCTGACACAGTTTTCAAGACTGTTGCGACCCTGTACGCTTTAATCTTCCATAAAACAGAGACAGTCCCCATGAGTCGATCTAAAAGGTTATACCCCACGCTCTGCTCATGGCCATTAACACCAGCTCTTCGGGCGATCAACTCCTTCCTGCTGGACAGGTGGGTCTTCAGTCGGTCTCTGTTTAGTAGGGCGAGTTGGACTCGAACCAACGGTCTCCAAGATATCAGCTTGATGCTTTTCCTCTAAGCTACCGCCCTGTGTGAGACCAGTGCCAGACTCGAACTGGCGAATAGTGGGTTTGCAAGCCACCGTGTTGGCCAACTTCACCAACTGGTCATGTGTGCCACCCCCAGGTAACGCTCCTGGCCGGACCTTTCGGTCAACGGTTTTACAGACCGCCCCGTATCTTTACCGGCTATGGTGACTTTTGGGTATTCAACGAGGATCGAACTCGTAGCCTTCCGCCCCACAAGCGGACGCTCTGCCTATTGAGCTATGAACACCATATTTGAGTACCATACGAGACTCGAACTCGTACCCTCTGCTTGGAAGGCAGACATGCTGGCCATTGAACACCAATGGTACGTATTTTGGAGGCCCCACGAGGATTCGAACCCCGTACTGCTCGTTACAAGGGAGCTGCTACGCCTATTTAGCTATAGGGCCAAATATGCTGGATAGGAGGGACTCGAACCCCCGACCTCGGCATTAACAGTGCCTCGCTCATACCAACTGAGCTACTATCCAAAGAAGGTTAACTTCTTGTAACAGACGTGGTTAAAAAAGTCAAACAAAATGTCATTGACAGTGGTGCACTAATTATGTAACTTTAGTTTTAATGGCAATCAACTGGGATGCTCCAATTGAAATTCGAGATGGTAGAAATGGCAACTGGTTTTGGATTGACAAAGAGGTTTGGGCAGACGGCAGACTAACTTCATCTGACAAGGTTGTTTATGGTACTTTTGCATATTTCGCTAACCAAAAAAATCAAACAGCTTTTCCTTCAATAAAAACTCTTGAGAAATTTAGTGGTGTTTCCAAAAGACAGATTTACTATTCAACAAAAAAACTTGAAGAGGCTCGCTATGTGTTGGTGGAAAGAGTCAAAGGGAAACCCAATTCTTATACCCTAATAGACAATGGAATTAACCACCTAGAGACTGGTGCAAAATCTGCACTAGTGCAAAATAACACCAAGGTACTAGTGCAAAATAACACCACTAACAATATAAGATCAAGAGATATATCTAATAAATTAGATATAGAAAGACTTTCTAATGGGGAAAATAAAAAATTTGGAAACGATAATATAAACCTTGCCTTAAAAGAATTTGAGGAAATGGTTGGGTTCCCCCCTACAGATCGGAAGCCAAGATATGAAGCTTATAATTTTGTACGAAGGATGCAATCTCTCTTAAAAGAAAAAGGGCGGGAGCCTTCAGAAGAGAGAGTTGCCAAATTAATTAGGTATTATTTCCGATGGCTTTCTGGAAAAGAATGGGCTGCCCAAATCCAAACAATGAGTACGGTCCGCAGAAAAACAGAAGTATTTAAAGCTGAAATGCCATGAGTAAAGATCTTACACCACGTCAAAAAAAAGAGAGAGTGGCCGTGCTCCAAGCCCGTGTTGATAAGCTGGCCAATAATCCAGATGTCCTCAAATGGCATGATTGGGTTGCTCTAAAACCTTACGAGCAAGAAGAGATTAAACAACTTTGGGCAGATTATTATGTCAAAACTCGCACCACAAGGGCTTATGCTCGCTTTCAAGAAATCAAAGAAGCTTTCAAGTCCGGCCAAATGAAGAGGGTAAAAGAGTTAGCAGCTGAAGCAAGGGAGGCTTTAAACAGTGGGAAAAAAGAATTAGTAGAACCACCTTTCCCTGACCCAGATTTCCTCAGAAAAAACACAAACGTAGACACTTACATTAGAGCGCAGCAAGAGCTAAGGAGTTTACAAATTGATCCTGTGGGCGAGAGTCCTTGGGATTAACTATGAAAAAAAATATTACATTAGTTAAAGAAGAAGATTGGTACAAGGATCTTGTTGATGACTGTGATGCCATTCTCACTGAAGGGATTTTCCAATCTCGCTGGTCTCTTATTGAAACCTACCACCAATTAGGCAGGAGGATTTTGGATGAAAATGACAACCTTAAACGATCAAAAATATATGGAAAAAATATTATTACAAACTTGGCAAAGTCTTTGGGCCAGAGCGAAAAGACCGTTTATAGATCTGTGGCTTTTGCTCGTGAGTACCCCTCCCTCGATAGACTCCCAGATGGGAAAAACATCTCATGGAACAAAATCATCACCCAATATTTACCAGGAGAAAAAAACAAAAAAGGAAGAGACTTCGCAAAAGAAATGGCAGATGACCTCCACTCCTGTGGAGTCTCAGATGCAGGGCTTGCCACTAGACTTGCCCAGCAGCTTACAGATGAGTTCAAATGGCGAAAACACTAGAAGAAACACGGATTGAAAACGAGATGTACCAGCTTGAACAGAAATGGAAGGGTAAAGAGGAACCCCAAAAGTATTCTTCCAAATGGTTTGAGCGAAACCGTGATCGAGAGAAATACAAAGAACTTCGGGCAAAAATAAAAGAAATTCACGAAGAACCCGATATTGTGAAAGAGGCCAAAAAAATCTTTGGCTTAGATGAAGGTAAGTATCCCTTGACAACAGGTAAAATAAATTAGATATGGCATTACGAAAATCAATTGTAATCAGATAAAAATATATGAAAACAAATAAAATGAGAAAAAGAGAAAAAGTAAAATGGACAGACCCTGTAACAAGGAAAGAACGAGTGGGCATTTTACAAGAAAGAGATTTTGTTACAGATGCGGCAAAGGCACACAAAAAGGAAAGAGAAGAAATGAGAGAGGAATTTTTCAAGAGATTTACTTATGGTGGTAAAACTGGAATTGTGGCAATTGAAAAAAGTTCCTTTGAAGTTTGGAACTGGTGCTCAGGCAAGGATAGAAATTATAAATAAAAGATTAACACAGGATACAAATCCTAAAGAATAATATGGAGAAATTTATAAACAAAGTAATACAAGGAGATTGTTTAGAAGTAATGAAAGACATACCAGACGGCAGCGTCGATATGATATTGGCTGATTTACCTTATGGAACAACCGCTTGCAAATGGGACACCATAATTCCTTTTGAGCCGTTATGGGAGCAGTACAAGCGTATTATAAAGCCTAACAGTGCGATTGTTTTGTTTGGTTCTCAACCATTTACATCTGCTCTGGTGATGAGTAACCCGAAGATGTTTAAGTATGAGTGGGTGTGGAAAAAGGAGAAGGGTGGAAATTTTGCATCTTGTAAAAAAGTCCCGATGAAGATACACGAAAACATATTAGTCTTTGGTGGTAATAAATACTTCCCGATTATGAAAGAAAGACCTATTAAAAATATAAGAAACAATAAGCCGAGAATAAATAAATCTAATCAGACTGGTTCGGTTTGGAAGTGTGAAGTAAGCAAAGGAAACCTTCCGATAAAATATCCCGAAAGCGTTTTGGATTTTAATTCGTGCAGAGAATATCTTCACCCCACTCAAAAGCCAGTAGCCCTATTCGAGTACCTAATCAAAACCTACACCAACGAGGGCGATATTGTGTTAGATAATGTTGCAGGCTCATTTACTACCGCTATAGCTTCTGAAAACCTAAAAAGAAACTGGATTTGTATTGAGCGGGAGGCAGAGTATTGTGAAATAGGCAGAAAGAGAATTGAGGAGAATAGGGAACGTTGCCACCACCTATAAGCATCGTTTTGATAGTAGTTGCAATAAAAACCAAAAATGACAAATAAAAAGGAGAAGATGAAAAAGAAAATACAAATACATAAAAACAGCTTAAAAGATTACTTTGTTAAAAAAGGAACTTATAAACTAGGCGAAGAAGAAATGGTTAGATGGGTTGATGTGCCGGAATACCTAATTATTGAAAGTAAAAATGAAGTAGAAAGTGATATAAAGTTATGAAAAATAAACCTACAGTAATAGAGAAAGAGAAGAAATATCAAATAATATATGCAGACCCCGCTTGGCATTTTGGAAGTAAGCAGTTGCAGAAATATTCTGGTAAAAGATTTTCAAAGTTGGATAAGTTTTATGAGAATAGCAGTTCGGAAGTGTTTGAGAGGCTTAATGTGAAAGAAATTACTGATAGTGATTGTGCCTTATTTATGTGGACAACTGATGCACACATACCCAATGCTTTGAAATTGGGAGAGGCGTGGGGATTTAATTATAAGACGGTAGCTTTTATTTGGAGAAAACTTACCAATAAGGGAAATCAGATTTCAACACTTGGTGCTTGGACAATGAAAAATTGCGAGTTATGTCTGTTTTTTACTAAAGGAAGAATGTTGAAATATAAAAAATCAAATAACATTAGACAGCTAATCGGTGCGGAAAGGACTTATCATTCTAAAAAACCAGACATTTTTGCCAAAGAGATTGAAAGTTTGTTTGGAGATTTGCCCAGATTAGAGATGTTTGCGAGGGACAAGAAAGAAGGTTGGGATGTTTGGGGAAATGAAGTTGAAAGTGATATTAACCTGCTATGAGGGGATACTTACCTAGATGAATAACCCCCTCTTATGGTATAATACGTTGTCAGAAGCGTGGGGTTCTTCCAAGTGCTTCACAGCACTGCCATAGGGAGTTCGGCCCCCACGCTTTCTGCGTTTTACTAACCCCCACTTGACAATAGTGTACACTCCATATACACTTGTCATGACAAAAAATGGAAACACTTATCTCACCATCAAAAATCACTATCGAATATGAGAACGGAAAACGACTCATATTGGAAGGTAATGAAGCAAGGGAGCTAGCCGGAGCCATCTTTCGTCTTAATAGAAATTTTGGTTGGGAGATTGAGAATTCAATGCAAAAAGTGACACCCATCCAAAAGAAAAACTTGTTATCAGTTTTAAAAACAATAGATAAAGGGATTATGGTAGCCGCCCGAAAGTTACTAAAATTAAATGAAAAGAAATCTTAAATATATACAATTTGGTTTTAATGATGAGACCCAGGAAGTCGTGATTACTACGATTGATAAAGAGAGTGGGATGATTTCTGGTAGTGTGGTTCTTAATAAAACTTATGTATTTAGTACGATCCGTTTCTTGATCTCAGTTAACCAAAGAATGACAAGGGGGTTTTCTCGATTTATAAAAAATAAAAAATAAAATGTTAGAAAGACAAGCCGAACTCACCGAAGTACCAATACACGAAAGATTTATTCCACGACACACCTCATTGGAAACAACTGGGATCCAATCTGAAATCCAAATTGGTCAAATTGATGGCATTGATGTCATTAAAAAGGTAGCTGGTGGCCAATTAACTTTAGAACAACAAGAGACTTTGCGGTTGGCGATGGAAGCTTATAGGCAGCAACTCAGGTATGAGGGAATTGCAGTTCCAAGTAATTTGTCTACCAGGATCAACGGTCAAGGTATCGAAGTTATTGACGAGTTGGTTGACGGTTACGATGTTGATGTGGCTATCAGAATGGGAGAACCTTTAGATGATTGGCGGGAGATAGTGCAAACACTCTGTCAGTTAAATAGCGGTGGGGATAAGTCTCGATTAATGATAGACGCAAAACCAGCCAACTGGATTGTTAATGGTCAATTAAACTTCATTGATTTGTACCCACCCACACTGAGGGGTGAGGATGGGATGCTAACCCCCTGGGTTCCAGAGCTTTATAAAAGAAGTCATAGACTTTTTACTTTCAATTACGGTGATACTCGTGGCCAAATAACAAAGCTCTTAGCTGGGGCAAAACTTACATATCCTACCAGATACGATGAATTAAAAGAAGTTGCTTTAAATGTGGTGTCGGGGAGTCTTTCTGGATCTCCAGCCGAATATATCCACGAACAGGTCCAAGGGGACTTCCCCGACATGAATCTGTTTTACAAAGAACCTGAAGTTGGAGAAGAGAGGCTCAGGGAATTATTACAAAAATGACACACTCTAACACGCTAAAGCATGTAGTTTCTAAAACTAAAAAGCATGTAGTTTCTAAAACTAAAA